>Ga0164242_10000072_pt1 | contig 118533 bp, 110 predicted proteins | sample OricomgcompostMG_FD_108783 | JGI IMG/M metagenome (GOLD analysis project Ga0164242, IMG submission 108783) | Miracle-Growth compost microbial communities from Emeryville, California, USA - Original compost - Miracle growth compost (MG) ...
TATCGGCTGTCCGATATAATTTGCATTTTTGCTCATGGTATTTGTTTTGTTTTGTGGTGAAACAAAAATACCATTTAGCGAGTTGATTTTTCAACTCGCTATTTTTTTTATCGGACAACAATGCTCAACAATTGGAGATTTGATTTTTTCTTCGAAGTCTGGGTTCCATTTTCGGATATAGTTGAGGTCTTTATCAATTTTGAGCGTTTGTGTTGTTGGATTAAATATTCTGAAATAGGGCGCTGCATCACAACCGCATCCTGCTGCCCATTGCCAATTTCAATTATTGGCGGACAAATCGTAATCGTTTAATTTTTCTGCGAAATATGCTTCTCCCCAACGCCAATCGATTAAAAGATGTTTGCATAAAAAACTCGCAACAATCATTCTCACACGGTTATGCATAAATCCTGTTTGGTTTAATTGTCGCATTCCTGCATCTACAATTGGGTAACCCGTTTCTCCTTTGCACCAAAGGTCAAATTCAGTTTCATTATTTCTCCATTCTATGAAATCATACTTTGGTTTAAAACTATGGTCAATCACTTTTGGAAAATGAAATAGAATCTGCATGAAAAATTCTCTCCAAATTAACTCAGAAAGCCACGTTTCATTCTTTTTCAAGGCAAAAGTGACGCATTTTCGAATAGAAATAGTTCCAAATCGCAAAGCAATTCCCAATTGTGTTGTGTGATTCAAACTTGGATAATCTCTATATTGATCGTATTCTTTAATGATAGATTCATCTAATTCAGGTGTTTTAAAGGTAAAATCGGTCTTTTGAAAGCCAATTTCTGCTAAAGAAAGTATTTCACATGGATGCGTTTTATAAAATGAATCAAATGAGATTTTTGCTGTTTCGTAGTGTTTACTTTGTAATTCTGCTCGCCATTTTTTAGCGTAAGGTGTATAAACGGTATAAGGCAAACCATCGCTTTTTACAATTTCATTTTGCTCAAAAATCACTTGATCTTTAGCTGTATGAAAGGAAATTCCATTTGCTTTTAGAAAATCTTTTATGCTTTTATCTCTTTGAATTGCTTGTGGTTCGTAATCTTTATTGCAGTATACAGCGTGTACTTTGTAGTTTTCAATAATTTCTTGAAAAGCACTTAACGGATTATTGTAATATGTTTTTATAGTAGATTGATGCTCGTTCAGTGTTTTATTCATCTCATAAATCGCCTGATGAATATAATCTACTCTTCTGTCATACGTGTTCTCTAAACGTTCTAAAATGTCCTTGTCGAAGATAAAAATGGGTAATACGGGATAGCCAGAATTCAAAGCTTGTTGTAATCCAATGTTATCTTCCAAACGCAAATCTCGTCTAAACCAAAAAATAACAATTTTATCATGCATCTATTTCTTTGGTTTTAAATCGTTTAAAGAAATAAAGATTGAGTAAAAACTGAGCGTAGCCGTAAACAAAATCTTCAATTGGAATAGTAAAAACGCGGATGTTTAGAATTTCTTCTGGATTGTAATTGACGATAGGACTTTCAAGCCCAGTTCCCGTTAAAATACCATTTACAGGAAAAAAGCCTAACATCAGAATCAAATAAACAAAAGATGCTTTTCCTATCCAATCAACTTTTGCAATGAGATGTAAATAGAAAAGTGTAAGCGCAGTAATGATTGCCGTTACAAAAGGATAAATTCTTTCGTGGAAAGTAATTGCGATAAAAACACATACCAAAATACTTGCCCAAACTATGATAGCATTGAGTTTATAGGTCCATTTTAGTGGAAAATACTTGTCTATAAAAAAGTATGTAAACAAGCACGAAAACGGAATACAGATGAAAAACAACCATTCTTCCAGTGGAAGTCCAGCGATAGAAAGTCCAATTGTGTACGAATAATCAAACCACCAAACACCCATGTAGGTAAACCAAACATCCCAAAGCACAAAAGGAATCATTACGACAATAATCGCCTGTATAAATGCGCCAAAGTGCTTATTGAATTGTATTCTGTGGTCAAAAGAGAATATAAAACAAATGACTATGGTAAAAAAGTTGATGAGTAAGTATATATAGGCCTGCATCTTTATTTTTTCTTAAAATACATTTTGAAATATTTCACCGGAACCCATAGAAAACCAAAACATTCGCCTTCTTCTTTCCCCAAGTGTTTGTGGTGTTGTTTATGCGCTCTTCTAATCGCTAATAGATATGGATTTTGTGTATTACTCAATATTTTTAATCGTTGATGAATGAATAAATCATGGACAAAAAAGTATGCGAATCCATAAAGATTAATGCCCAAACCGATGTAAAAAATGTAATTAAACCCTTTTAGACTTCCGTAATACATGACAGCTATCGTTGGAATAGCAAAAATCACAAAGAAATAATCGTTTCTTTCCAAATTACCTTTGTTGCTATGATCGTGATGATCTTTGTGTAAAACCCATAAAAATCCGTGCATTACATATTTGTGAATGAGCCAAGTTACAGCTTCCATCACGAAATAAGTGAGTATAACAATCAATAAATTTATCATGCTTTTGCTTTATTAAATAATTCTTCCAATACTTCATTACGGTATTCGAAAATGTGCTCAATTTTCTTTTTTACTAAAAGCGAATGAGCGATGTTTCCTATGAATCCAAAGGGTAATTCATAATCTACAGTATCTTTCATCAAAACACCTTTTTCATTTTCTATAAATTCGTGAAAATGATGCCATAATTTATAGGGTCCACGCAGTTGAAAATCGGTAAAGCTTTTGTATAAATCTACCTGTTTAATCAAGGTTTCCCATTTCATTGGAATATTAAGTAAAGGCGTGATTCGGTACTTAATAATCATTCCTTCGTAAATACTTTCATCTGGTAAATCAGTGAGTACTTCAAATTTCATGTCTTTTGGTGTGATTCGCGACAGATTATTCGGAGAAGAAAAGAATTCCCAAGCAGTTTTAATATCACAATTTAGTTGTTGTGTGCGTTGAATTTGGTATTTCATTCTATCAATTATTTATTCTATTTAGCTTCTTATCGCTATTTTATATGCTACATAACTGCGCATCATCAAAGATACCTTTTGTCCGTTTGGAATGCGAATACGCTCATTTAAAATTCCTTGAGCAGATGTGTTTTTTATCTTTCTGAAAAGTGACACATAATATCTATAGGCAAGATAAACTCCAAAACGAGAAGAAACGGGAAGCATTTTTATACCAATTAATGCTTCATTGAATTCATTTTCAATATCATTTTCAATCGATAATTTAATAGAATTATCAAAAACTCCCATTTCGATATTTGGGAAATAAGATCTTCCTAAAATTTGATAATCATCTTTTAAGTCGCGCAAGAAATTTACTTTTTGAAATGCAGAACCTAATTTTACAGCGAAAGGTTTTAATGCTTCGTATGTCACTTTATCTCCGTTTACGAATATTTGCAAACACATCAATCCTACAACTTCTGCAGAACCAAAAATGTATTCTTTGTAACGTTCTGTATTATAATCAACAGGATGTAAATCCATTTCCATGCTTTTTAGAAATTGATTGATAAGCTTTCTATCGATTTTGTAGTTGTTCACCGTTTCTTGGAAAGAATGTAAAATCGGATTGAGTGAAATTCCTTCATCTAATGCTTGATCAGTTTGTTCTTTGAATCGTTTGAGTAACAATTCTTTATCGTATCCGTGAAAGCTGTCTACAATTTCGTCTGCTAATCTTACATAGCCGTAAATAGCATAAATAGCTGGGCGTATAGATGCGTTTAGTGCTAAAATTCCCAGTGAGAAACTGGTGCTGTATTTTTTTGTGGTTGATTTACTTACATCGTAAGACAATTCATCAAATAGCTTTTTCATATCTTAATTTTTTAAGTTGATTCACTTCTTCTGCAACGATTTTTCCTGAGATGATAGAAGGGGGAACTCCTGGCCCAGGAACGGTCAATTGACCCGTATAGAATAGATTTTTGAGTTTTTTATTTTGGATAGATGGCTTTAGAACCGCCGTTTGTGACAAAGTATTTGCTAGTCCGTAGGCATTTCCTTCATAAGCATTGTAGTCTTGAATGAAGTCACTTACACAATAGCTTTTCTTGTAATCAATTTTAGAAAGTAAATCAGCAGTGCCTGTATGTTTTTCCAAACGAGTGATCATTTCTAAAAAGTAACGCTCTCTAATTGTTTCATCGTCCATAATTCCTGTTGCTAAAGGCATTAACAGAAATATATTTTCGTGATTTTCAGGTGCAACAGATGGATCTGTTTTTGAAGGGCAACATGCATAAAATAAAGGTTTTGTCGGCCAATTTTTATCTTCATAAATACTTTGAATATGATCATCTAAGTCATTTTCAAAGAAAAGGGTGTGATGTTTTAGATGAGGTAATTTTTCTTTGAGTCCGATATAATAAATCAAACAAGACGGTGCGAAAGTCTTTTTCTGCCAATATTTTTCCGTGTAATTTCTGAGTGGTTTGTCGAGTAAAGTTTCCGTGTGATGATAATCTGAAGAAGCGATAATGGCATCAAAATCAATTATTTCTCCATTCACAGAAAGAGATGTTACTTCATTTTTTTCTGTATTAATTTTTGTAACCGCACTATTAAAGTGAAATTGTACGCCATGTTCTTCGCCTACTTTTTTCATTGCAAGTACAAGCTGATAAAATCCGCCCATTGGATACCAAGTTCCTAAAGCGTATCCGCCGTAATTCATCATGCTGTAAAGCGCAGGAATATTTTTAGGCGAAGCTCCCAAAAAGATAACGGGAAACTCCATCAGCGCAATTAGTTGTGGATGAGTGAAATACTTCTTTACATAACTGCGGAAATTGGTAAGCAAATCTAATTTTAGTGCGCTTTTAGCTATTTTTGGTGAAGCAAATTCAAACCAAGAATAGCAAGGTTTGTTGACGAATTCCTGCATGCCAACTTCGTACTTGTATTTCGCTGCTTCCATAAACATAGTTAGTTTTGCCACAGCTCCTTTTTCTTTGCTTTCAAATAGAACTTTTAGTTCCTCAAAATTTGCTGGAATAACCATTTTCTCTTCTGCAAAAATCATCTCAAATTGAGGATTTAACGAAACAAGTTCATAAAAATCGCTTGCTTCGTAACCAAAATCTTGAAAGAAATTATTGATAATATCAGGCATCCAATACCAACTTGGACCCATGTCAAAAGTGTATCCGTTCTCTGTTTTAAATTGACGTGCACGTCCACCTGGACCGCTATTCTTCTCAAAAACATGAACTTCGTGTCCTTCCTTTGCTAAATATGCCGCTGCTGAAAGTCCGGATATTCCAGAACCAATTATGGCGATTTTCCTTCCCATATTAATTGTCGCTCGGTTTAAAATCTCTCATTACAGTTATTAAAAGGTCGGATGAGTCCATGTTTTTTGCGAATATTGGCTGATGAAAATCGTTGAGTTTATTGAGCAATTTTATAAGTTCCATTTTTTCTTGATATCCTAAATCGCCGGTTACAATTTGTGTTGCCTGACGAATTTTGTCCATTTGTTTATCTAAAGCTTTTAAACCTTTTTCAGTGATGGTGATTATTTTACTTCGTTTGTCTATTTGCGAATCTGTTTGCTCTACCCATCCTTGTTGAATTAGTCTATTGATAATAAGAATTCCAGCTGGCTTTTCTTGAATATTTTTTTTGATAAGCTCCATTTTGGTCATTGCACCCAAAGCTTTTAGGTTGATGAGGTAAATGAATTCTTCTTGCCTAGAAAACTCAGAATTTTGTATGGCAGATTTTGAATATGTTTTAGCAAATCGATTCATGTGAGAAATAAGTGTATTTATAACACTTTCTGGACTTCTTCCATCTTCTTTTCCTTCCCATTCAGGTTCTGCGAAAGATGTTGAATTTATTTTTTCGCCGTCTGCTATCCAACGTTTAAATCCGTCTATGTCCTTTGAGTATTGATTACCCTTTTTCGCGATTTCTGACTCAAATTTCCCGAGTAAAATAATCACTTCTTGTATGTGAGAATAGTTCATTTCCAAACCAATTTTTAAATAAAACCATTAAATTAGTTGATAAATGTACTAATAATATTTATATTTGCAAGAAATTAGAATATAAATAGAATAAATTTTTGCTTTTTCCCGGCAGAAAAAATACAGACCGAGGCATTATTGACTAATTTTTACTTGATTTATTCCAAATTTGCAGGCTCTGAAATAAAAAAAGCGATACTGATTATTCAATCGGTATCGCTTTTGTTTTAAAAGAAGTGTTTTTTAATCTTCTATTGGCTTGTTTGTGCTAATGGACATTCTGTTCCAAGCATTTATGGTAACAATCTGCATGATTATTTGTGAGATGTAATTTTCATTGAAGATTGAAATGGCTTTCTTATACGTTTCGTCAGAGAGTCCTTTTTGGTGAATTAAGGTAATTTCTTCTGTCATTGCCAAAATTGTTTTTTCTTCTTCGTTAAATAAATCTCCTTCTCTCCAAGCATTTAGCAAGAAAATACGTTGTGGCGTTTCGCCGTTTGCTATCGCATCTTTTGTATGCATGTTTATGCAAAATGCACATCCATTTATTTGCGAAGCTCTAATTTTAATCAGTTCTTTATGTGTTTTGTCTAGATCACTTTGTTGTAAATATTTTTCTAGAGCGAACATTGCTTTGTAGGCATTTGGCTCTACAGCGTCAATTTGAATTCTATTTTCCATCTTTTTAATTTTTAGTTGAAACAAAGATAGAGACATCTTGTGTCAAAAAACTTAAACTGGTTTAAGAACGCTTTTTCTTTCTTATTTCGCTTAAATATTCAGGTGTTAATCCTAAAAAACTAGCCAATAAATATTGTGGTATACGTTGAATGAATGCTGGATAATGTTCTCTAAAAAGGAAGAAGATATCTTCTTTGGAATGATTAAACACGTATTTCATTTTCATGATGGAAGCGCCATAAGCAATTTGATAAACCATTCTAAAGTATTTTTCCAATGCTGGAAATCGGTTTAGCAATGCTTCTTGTTTTTCAAAATCAATGGATAAAATTTCTGTGTTTTCTACCGCTTGGATATAAAAATCAGTTTCACTTTGTTTCAAAAAAGCCAAATTATCAGTTAGCCACCAATTTTCTATACCAAACTGAATGGTATTTTCCATGCCTTTTTCATTGATGAAATACATGTGTAAACAACCGCTTAAAACAAAATATTGACGCGTACATTTTTTACCCGCAGTCATTATAATCTCCTTCTTTTTTAGAGATGTATGTTCGAAGTAAGAAAGTATTTCAGTAAAATTACTTTCGTCTAGCTCTATATATTTCTTGATGTGATCGAAAAGTTGGTTGTTCATTAGTTTATACTAGAATGTTTTGCTAAAATTATCAGACTACCACTCTAAATATTTTGTTTTGGTAAGCGTATCTGAATTCTCATAATAATCTATTTTACAAGAACCTGGAGTTCCTAAAAAAGACATATTCAACACAATTTCACCGTCTTTATTTGCTATAAAAGTTTGTGAGTCTGATGTATAATTAGAAACCGTCCAACCATTTTCGCTGGCATAAAACCAAGTAGGTTTGGGCTGACTCATATCTGTTTGAATAGAAGTATTTGTAAGAACTAGTTTGAGCGTATTTCTTTCTCCAACTACCGCCCCAAAACTATAATCTGTACTTACAGTAAGTGTATTTGTGTCTCCAATGATATGCAACACATTTTTTCCATATATCATTGAATCAGGGTAACTTATAGATGTGGGATATACTTTTTCTGTTTCCGTTGTTGGAACTTCTGTCTTTTTTTTGCAAGAAACAAGAAACAGAATTGCAAATGAGAGTATCGTGAGTTTTTTCATGCGCTATTTATTTTATATGAATCCTAATCGCAGTTAACGATTCTATAAATATAACTCATTTTTGTGATTTTAACAAAAGAGTTTGTTTTTTACTCTGCCAATTCCTTCAATTTTTGATTCATTTGCTCAAAACCTCGTTTGGTATTGTTGTGTAGTTGTTTGGCAAATAAAGATACTAGAATTCCTTTAAATTGTTCGCTTTGTATGAATGTTGTAGTTCCATTTTCATTTTCTATCAATTGAAATTTATGTTTACCATCAAAAATTCCTTTAAAAAACAATGCGCCTAACCAACTAATTTCTTCGTTGGTTTGATAAGTTAGTATTGTTGGTTTGAAAGTCATCGCTTTTGCTTCTTGAGGCTGTATGTGGACTTTAATTTTGTTTCCAACTTTTACTTCGCCTGTTAATTGCTTTATAAATGGATTCCAATTGGGATAATTTTCAAAGTTTGTGAGTATTTCCCATATCTTTTTTGGACTTGCGTTAATCTCAATTTGTGTTTTGATCTCTGTTTTCATCGTATTTGTTTTATTGTGAGCAACAAAGGTCTGAATGATTTAGCTTTTTCCACTTGATATAAATCAAGGAATCATGAAAGTTAGTTTTTTCTAATTCTACTAAAAGTTTCAGGTGTCATTCCCAACATTGAAGCGATATATTGCAAAGGAACTTGATTAAAAAGTGCTTTATTGTTCTCAAAAAAGAACTGATACCTTTCTTCGGCAGACATCGATAAATGACTGAAAATGCGGTCTTCCATCATCGTGAAGCATTTCGACATAAAAAGTTTTTCAAATTCATTCCATTTAGGAACAATTTCACCTAATTTTTTATAATCTTCTTTTGAGATAGTGTACAATTCGCAGTCTGTCAACACTTGAATGGTCCAACGAGAAGGTCCACCAAAAATAAAGCTCGATAAATCGGTTAAAAAATAACCTTGCGTCGCAATCCATTGAGTTACTTCTTTGTCTTCTGTTGCAAGAAAAACACGTAAAACTCCTGATTGAATGAAACTTAACTCATTACATTGTTTACCCGTTTTTAAACAAAAATCGCCTTTTTTTAAGCTTGATTTTTTGAAAAATGAACTAATATTTTTCAACTCATCTGGTTGAATGACACCAAAATATAATTCTATATGTTGCTCAAGTTCGCTCATTTCACTGCAGCATTTGATTTGAGATTAAATCAAAATCATATTGGTTTATTTCAAAAAAGCCATAACGAAAAGGAAATCCCCAACTTTTTTTATTCGGAATAAACTGCAAATCATTTATTAAAGGAAGAATAGAAACATCCTTGTTTTTGAAAAATGTAATATTCCGTCTGAAAGAGCAAAATTCTGGAGACACTTGAAACGAATAGATTTCTTCATCTTTTATTTGTCCAATGGCTGTAAATTCTTGGCATTTATCAAGCTTGCCAAAGGTTAGTTTACTCGAATAATAAATGATATAATCGTCTTGTTTCATTCGTTTTAATGGCGATTTTTTTCCGTGACAAGCTTGTGCAATTCCTTCAGCAACACCAGTTTTAACGTGGTCTTTTGAAGCAACAATAATCCAATATTTTTCTTTTTTATCTGTCATTAAATAATGAGTTATTTCAGTTTACTAGTTCCCAATCTTGCTTTGTAATCTGATAAACGAAATTCATTTTAGGAAGTTCGCCAAAATAGGTGATTTCTTGTTCGTCAATTTTTGTAGCGTTAAGTTTATTCATGGCTTTTTTAGAGCGTGTATTATCTGCGCCAACATGAAAATAAACGAGATCAACAAATTGAAAAATATAGTTCAACATCATCGTTTTAACGGCAAGATTAAATCCTTTTCCCCAATATGCAGTTGCGTAGAAAGTATAACCAATTAAAATACTTTTTCCTTGTTCGTTAAAGTCGTAAAAACGCGTGCTTCCGATAATTTCTCCAGTAGATTTCTCAATAATTTTAAATGCTCCTTTGCTTTTTATCGCTCCTTCAAAGAAGTTTTTGAATACATCTCTTTTCCAACGCTCTTTGTTCGGATGTTGTTCCCAAATTTTAGGATCTGAAGCCGTTGCATAAAGCACTTCAAAATCTTCCTCTTTTAATGGAGATAGAAGAACTTTTTCATTCTCTAATATTGGTTGAATGTCCATTTATTCTTGTTCTTTAGCCGGCTCCCAAAGTTCAATCTTGTTGCCTTCTGTATCCATGATATGAATAAACTTTCCGTAATCGTATGTTGCAATAGAATCAAGAATAGTTACGCCGTTTTTCTTCAAATTTTCTACAAGTCTTTCAATATTTTGAACGCGGTAATTGATCATGAATTCTTTTTTAGAAGGCGCAAAATATGCATCTCCTTTTTTGAAAAGACTCCATTCGAGCGTGTTTTTTTCAGCTGGATTATCGATATTTCTACCTTCAAAACTAGAGCCGCCCCAATCATTCATTTTAATGCCTAGATTTTTGCTGTACCAATCTTGCGCTTCTTTTGGATTGTCAGAAAAGAAGAAAATTCCGCCAATTCCTATCACTTTTGGAGTCGTTGTGTCTATAGCTTGACTGGGCTTTTTTGTTTCATCTTTCATAATTTCTGTCTTTTTAGTGGTTGAATTACAGCTTGAAAGTAGTGCAATAATTGAAAGTAGTGCAAGTATTTTTTTCATTTTGATTAAACAGGTTCAACCCAGTCGCCATTTTCTTTGATGAGTAAAATCAATTCGTTTACAGCATTTGCTTCGTCAACAGATTTTTTTACCATTTCTTTTTCTTTGTAGAGGCTTACTTTTCCTGTTCCAGAACCTACATAGCCATAATCTGCATCTGCCATTTCGCCCGGGCCATTTACGATACAACCCATTACGGCGATTTTTAATCCTTTTAAATGATGCGTTTTTTCGCGAATTTTTTTCGTGGTTTCTTCTAAGTCGAAGAGTGTTCTTCCGCACGAAGGACAAGAAATGTATTCCGTTTTATAAATACGTGTTCGCGTTGCTTGCAATATGCCAAATGCTACTCGATTGATTAATTGTGCTGAAGCAGTTGGAGCAGTTAACATTATTCCATCTCCAAAACCATCTAAAAATAAGGCGCCATTGTCTGTCGAAGCATTCAATAAAAAAGTCTCCTCATCGGCGATAGAAGAATAGTTGAAATTATAAATTACGGGAAGAGCAAGTTGTTCCTTTTCTAATTCAAACATAAATCTTCTTGTGGCATGATAGGGCAACTTAGAATTGTTCTGTAGTAGGATTACGCAGTTTTTATTTTCTACATTTTTAAGCTTTTTAATCACCTCTAAATCAGCTGAGAAAACAGAAACGAAATAATTAGTTGAACTAATTTCTTCGGATGATAATAAATCACTTGTTATGATTGGATAATGGCGTTTTTTTGTTGCGCCATCTTTACGCCAAGTTTTCAGGTTTTGAATGACACTTAAAGTACCTGGGATTTGAAAATCAATCGTGTTATCTCCAATGTAAATATAATCTACAGAAGCATCGGTAATGGTCCACTTATCTGTTGGAATAGAATAGTTGTATCCAAAAGGATAAAGATGTGCTGGTTTGATATTTTTTAAATGCGATAAATCAGCAATTACAACCGGGACTTGTTTTCCACCACAGTTTAAAATAGCTGTAGATTCTCGTCGCGAATAACTAAACGGATTCAGCGCAGGTTCAAAATCTAATGTTGGAATATCACTTTCTGTGTTTTTTCTCTTTTCGTAGCGTTCAGCAATAATTCGAGCAACAGGAATTTCTTTTTCAGGAGCTTCTGTTAATGAAACACGAATAGTATCGCCAAGTCCATCTTCTAAAAGCGCGCCAATTCCAATAGCAGATTTTATTCTGCCATCTTCACCTTCACCTGCTTCTGTTACACCCAAATGCAAGGGATAATTCATGTTATTTTCCTTCATTGTAGCAACTAGCAAACGATATGCTTGCACCATCACTTGAGGATTGCTTGCTTTCATGGAAAGAACAATATCAAAATAATCGTTTTTTTCACAAATATGAATAAACTCCATTGCCGATTCAACCATTCCTTTCGGAGTGTCGCCAAATCGACTCAAAATACGATCTGAAAGTGAACCGTGATTTACACCAATACGCATGGCTGTTTTATTTTCTTTGCAAACACGCACAAAAGGAGCAAATTTCTTTTCTATCCGGTTGATTTCTGCTTGATAGGATTCTTCTGTATAAATGTGTGTTTCAAAACGTTTTTTATCTGCAAAATTCCCTGGATTAATACGTACTTTATCCACTATCGTCGCTGCAATTTCTGCTGCATTTGGTGTAAAATGAATATCTGCAACTAATGGAGTTGTATATCCTTTGTCGCGTAATCCTTTTTGAATGTTTGTTAAATTTTCTGCTTCTTTTTTGGAAGGTGCAGTTATTCTAACCAACTCACAACCTGCATCAATCATGCGAATACTTTCGGCAATACTTGCTTCGGTATTCATGGTGTCTTTGGTTGTCATCGATTGCAAACAAATCGAATGTTTTCCGCCAATAATTATATTCCCGATTTTTACTTCTCTTGTGGGAAATCTTTTATAATGGGTATAGCTTTCACAATAATTCATCTTGATTCGATACTAAGTAAACAAAAGTACATTTTTATTTGTCTTTTAAAAGATGAATTAGAAAAGGCTACAAAATGAATCTAATAAAATTCACGTTAGGTGGAATTAATTTTTCGTCTTATATTTGATTTACAAATTTCAATTTTATTGAAAAATACTATACAAATACTATTTATTCTACTTTTTTGTAATTTTTCCTATTCACAAGAAAAATTATCGGATAGTCTCGTCCACGTAGTTTTATCAAAACAGGGTGATATTTCTGAAAATGCGCTTTTATTTTTAAGTAAGAACGATCTCAAATTATCAGAAAGTCATCGAAATGAATGGAAAAGTTTTTTGCAGAAAATAGAAATTGAAGCGAAAGACAAACCGAGTTCATTTTATCCTGAATTATGCGCTAAAATTGGAGAGCTTATTCAGCAAACAGGAGATTTTCAAACAGCATATTATTTTTTATATAAAACATTAAAAAACGAACCCAATTTATACGACAAGAATAAAAGCTACCTGGCAAAGTTTCACGAAGTAATGGGAATTTCCTATTATTATTTCAAGCGATATAGTAATTCTGAAACTCATCTTAAATTAAGCCTTTCTTTCCCTTCTGTAAATGAAGGAGATAAAATCAGTATTTATAACACGTTAGCTTTAATTCAAAGAGATCAACAAAATATAGATGAGTCAGAAAAATATACACAAAAAGCGTATGAAATTGCTATAAAACTAAATCGAGAAGACTGGGTTGGAGTTTTGTCGGGAAATCTAGGTTTTTTAGCTTTTGAAAGAAAAAATTATGTGAAAGCAAAAGAGTTAATAACTAGAGATTATGAAATCAGTAAAAATACAAATCAAATTAGTAGTGAATTCAATGCGCTTACTTTATTGATACAGTTAGATGTTATTAATAATGAATCAGATAGCGTCACTCAGAATAAATTTAATGCACTAAAAGCGCTAATTGACACACATAGAAATAAGACAAATTATTACGCATATTATCGTGTATTAACCATGTATCAAGAAAAAAAAGGAGATTATAAAAGTGCAATTGAAAGTCTTCGGTTGGCATCTGCTTATGGCGATTCTATTACTGCATCACGAAATCTTTTGAGTGCTCGTAATACAGAGTTTCAAATAGATTTTGAGAAAAACCAAGCTGAAATTCAAATTTTACATGAACGAAAAAAGAAAGACGACCTTCTTATTTTAGCATTGTTTATACTTTCTATTGTTATTATAACAAGCGCTTCTATTATCGTAGTTCTCATTCAACGAAAAAGAAAGAGCGACAAAGAAATTCTTCTCAATGAAAAAGAGCAGATGGAAAATGATTTGAGAAATGCAGAAATAGAAATGCGCTCTGTTCTTTCTAAAATGGGAGAAAAAAATAGTGTTATCGAGCAATTAAAAGAAGAAATTGAAAATGTTCATAGCAGTGAAGATGTTAAAACCTTGTTTGAAAAAGAAAAATTACTCACTAATCTGCAAAACTTCACGTTGTTAACGGAAGATGATTGGATCAGCTTTAAACGCTTATTTGAAAAGCTTAATCCTGGATTTTTCGCTTATTTTCAAGATACCTTTCCCGATATATCTACGGCAGAAATACGTTTGGCAGCTTTAATCCGACTAGATTTGGCAAATCAAGAAATGGCGAGGACATTAGGTATTTCTCCAGACTCTGTCCGCAAAACTAATCTGAGATTACGTAAGAAACTAGGTATAGAAAATGCAGATGAATTGATTCATTATATCAATCAGTTACATCTAAAAGTAGCGTAATTACTTATTAGTCTTTTCCTTAAAAAAATTTGTCCCGTTTTTGTCCCAATCTTTTCATAATGTGAATGTAGGCTATTCCATAGCTTTGCATAATCTTAAATTTAAGATAATAAATTAAATTGACTTTGAAATGAAAAGAACACTACAAAAATTAAAGCTATCAACTTGTTTATTTGCGTTATTATTTGGTTTTAATACCATTTCTAACGCCCAAACAATCACCACAGATTTGTCTACAGGGACAAGTACTTCTAATTATATTCCAATTTATGGGTATTATGGATATTCTTATAGCCAGCAAATTTACTTGGCTTCAGATTTTAACCCAGCGCTTGCCGGTCAACCAAGTAATATAACAAAGATTAGATTTTATAATGTTTCAGGATCTGTTACAAATTCGAATAACTGGACGCTTTATATGGGTCAAACAGCGTTAACTGATTTTGCAACGACTACAAGCTGGGTTCCTGCTGCAAATATGCAGTCTGTTTATACAGGTACACTAGTAACACCAGCGCCTAATAGCTGGATAGAAATAACTTTAAGTACACCGTTTGCTTGGGATGGAATTAGCAATATAGTTGTAGGTATTGATGAAAATACTTCTGGTTATTCATCCATTACTTGGGGAAGTTATGCGACAGGAGCAAATAGATCGATTCTTTATTATAATGATTATACAAATCCGGATCCAAACTCGCCACCATCAGCAAGCTCAAGATATTCTTTTATTCCTAAAGCACAATTTGTAAATGAACTTGCACCAGCTTGTACTGGAACTCCTTCTCATACAACTGCACTTGCTTCAAGCGCTGCAGTTTGTGAAAAAGATGTAGTTAATTTCTCTCTAAGTGGAGTCGATTTTACGAGCGGACTTGATTACGTTTGGCAATATAATGATGGAAGTGGTTGGACTGATTTTATGAATTCATCCACAGCTAATTTTAGTGATACAATGCTAACTACAATTGATGTTAGAGCATTGGTAACTTGTACTGCAACTTCAGATCAAGATATTTCCGATGTTGTTAACGTACTTGTTAATACAGCGCCTACAGTTACAGTTGATGTTGATTCTCTTGCATTTTGTTCGGGAACATCAGTAATTATAAATGCTGCTGGAGCAAATACATATACTTGGACGCCAGCAACTGGACTTGATGTTGCGAATGCTGCTACGGTTAATGCTAATCCAACTTCAAGTACTACATATACAATTACTGGAACAGACTTAGTAGGTTGTAAAAATACGACTACGTCTACTGTAACACCAATTTCAAAAGTGAATAGATCAGTAACTTATTCACCGAATGATAATTGTACTTTTGGTTCACCAGTTACAATTACAGGAAATGTTAATCCATCAACAGTTTATGGTGGTGGAACTTGGGAATATAGATTTTTAAATGTGGATGGAACAACTGCCGCTCAAGATTGGAACTCAAGTAATGTGTATAATTTTATTCCAACTGCTGATAGTGTTTATTCATTCTATTATCAAGTAAGAAGTAATACATGTACAGATTATATCGATTCTGTTTTAGTTCAAGTAACTATAGGTTTTGGTGCTGATGTTTCTGTAATTGATTATGATTGTCAAAATTTAGGTGGAACAATAGCATTATCAAATGATTTTGGACAAACAGAAGGCGGAATCATTTTCGCTAATCCTTTAAATGATCCTTTAAATGTTACGAATATTACGTTCTCGGGCACAGCTTCTATTAATAATGCAAGAGCGGTACTTACACCATCAGCTACGGGCGCAACTGGGACAATGAATATTCAAATACCAGGTTTTTCTGCAGGTTTAAATAACGCTATGGAAGTTACATTTAATATGACTGCTGATCAACCTATTAATAATTATGGAACTGGTGGAGCAGATGGTATTGCTTATTCTTTTGCAAATGATGCTTCTTCAGGAAGCGGCACTGGACAAAGTGGAAGAGGATCAAAATTAAGACTGGCTTTTGATGCAGCAGATAATTCAGGTAGTAATAATTATAGTGGTATCTATTTAGTATATGGTAATACCGGAACAGGTGATCTTAGCACAGTAGCAGCTACAACATTAGCGTATTCAACAAATGTGGCTAGCTGGAAATTATTAACAGATGTACCTGTTAAATTAACGATTGATGCAAATGGAAAAGCTTCGGTATTTGTTGGTGGAACTTTAATCTTTGATCATGTTCAACTTCCTGCTTCTTATCTTACGGCAGATGTTTCTAACTGGCAACACTTTTTTAGTGCAGGTACAGGAGGAGATGCAATGAGACAAGCAGTTTCTAACTTCCAAGTTAAAGCATCTTCTTTAAAATATGCATTAACTGCAACAACTGTAACTCCAACAACTTGGGTAAGTAATAATCAATTTACAAATGTACAACCTGGTTTTTATGACATTTGGTTAAGTAAAGACGCAACAGGATCGTGTTCTAAAATGATTGGAACGTATGAAGTTGCTAATTTAAATCCAAAAGTTGTGTTAGGAAATGATACGAGTTTCTGTTCAGGTTCTTCCATCGTCTTAGATGCTGGAAATACTGGTTCAACGTATGTTTGGAGTAATTCTACACTAACAACACAAACAATTACTGCATCTAATTCAGGCACTTATGTGGTTTATGTTACAAATCCAAGTGGTTGTGTTGGTATAGGAACGATTAACTTACATGCAGAAGCTTCTCCTTCGGCAGCAGGAATATATGTTCAAGGAAGTTTCCCAACAATGTCTTTTGCTCTTGTTAATCCTATAGATGCAGACATGATTAATTGGAATTTTGGAGATGGAAATACCGCATTAACTGTTTCGCCAAATACAACGCATACATATACTCAAAATGGAACATATACAGTTACAGCAACTATAATGAATAATTGTGATACAATAGTTTTAACACAATCTGTTTCAGTTGAAACAGCTTCAATTATTGAAAATCAATTAAATGGACTGACAGTTTATCCTAATCCAACAAATGAGATTGTGAATATTAGCTTCCCTCAAAATATGGAAGCAACTATTGTTGTCTTTTCTGTAGATGGATCAAAAATCTACGAGGCAAAGGAAACAAGTGATTTGATTAGAATCAATACTCAAAATTGGAATAAAGGAGTTTACATGATACATGTTCAATCTGAAGAAGGAAATAAAGTGGTTAAATTGATTGTAGAGTAGCTTTTTGCTTATTTTTTGGTTTAGGTTTAAGGGAAGCACGGAGTGCTTCCCTTTTTTTTGTCCCGTTTTTGTCCCGTTGCATTCTATTGTCAAGAATACTAATAGCCTTATTTTTAATCTATAATTAATCTAAAGATGAATATATTTGGTTTTAATATCATTTTGTTGATGTCATTATTTTACACGAATATGCTTTCAGCACAGTGTAATGGTTTTCCTGCTGCTAACTTAGGAAACGATACTACTATTTGCCAAGGAAGTAATTTGGTGTTAAATCCAGGAACAGGATATTCTTCGTATTTGTGGAACAATGGTAGCACAAGTCCAACAAGGGCTGTCAATCAAGCAGGAACATATTCTGTTATAACAAAAAGATTGTCATCCAACGTAATTGTAAATGGTGATTTTGAAAGTGGTGATGTTGGCTTTTCAACAGATTACGTATACGGAACAGGTGGAACTTATGGCTTACTGTCTACCGAAGGTCAATACGCAATCTCTACTTCACCTTCTTTTGTTCACAATAACTTCATGTATTGTTCTGATCACACATCGGGTAGTGGAAATATGCTAATTGTTAATGGTTCGTCCACTTCTAGTACAAATGTTTGGTGTCAAACGGTTACTATATTGCCAAATACAGATTATTCGTTTAGTTGCTGGGTATCGAATGCGCTAAACGATTTTAATGTTGCTGATCTTCAATTTTATGTGAATGGATCTCCAATTGGTTCCATTTTTTCTCCTTCAACAAGTGGTTGTCTTTGGCAACAATACAGCAATCTTTGGAATTCTGGCTCTCTAACAAGTGTTAACCTCTGTATTGTAGATCAAAGTATTGCTACTTCAGGAAATGATTTCGCACTTGACGATATTGTTTTTGCGCCCATCTGCGTTACAACAGATACCATCGTTGTGTCGGTTCAAAATCCAACTCAATCATTAATTAAAACGAATCCAACGTGTGCATTAAGTTCAACAGGTCAAATTGATGTAAATAATCCCTTAGCGACAAGTTATACCATGAATGGTGGAGTTACTTGGCAAACGGATTCCTTTTTTGTGAATCTACCATATGGTTCTTATAATATTTGCTCGAAAAGTAGTATTGGTTGTGTTACTTGTGGCGGAGCTATTTTAACAGATCCAGCTCCAGTTACAATTGCGGTTAATAATGATACAACTATTTGCCAAAATGGTACTGCAACTTTATCTGCAAGCGCTCAAGGTGGGACATCTTACTTTTATCATTGGAATTTTATTGCTGATACCATAAATTCTATGCAAACAGTAATGCCGTTGGTAGATACTTTTTATACTGTTTTTGCAGAAAATCAATTGGGATGCAATTCTCCAGCTGATACAATTCGTGTTACTTTAAATAATATTTTAACGGGAACCATCTCTCCTCTAACAACAATTTGCGCTGGCGATAGTAGTAAGCTTGTGGCAACAGTTAGTGGTGGGATTGGCGCCCCGTATTCTTTTACATGGAGTACAGGTAATACTTCTACAACAAATGGTATAGACAATTTGACTGTTCATCCAACAGATTCTACGCATTATAATGTTATTATCTCTGACGGCTGTGAAACTTCTCCCATCACTTTATTTACAACTGTTAATGTGGGTCAATTGCCTGTTCCTAAATATGTAGTGACTAATCCTGATCAATGTGAACCAGCTATGTTTGAAATAATTAATCAGACAGATGCAACACAAAGCGAGTTTGTTTTTTGGACAATAGCTGACAATCAAAACTTTATTAATCAAGATACGATAAATACGAATAAATTGTGGGCAGGATCTTACGATTTATCGATGATAGTAACTTCTTATCAAGGTTGTATGGATACTTTGAATGTAAGTAATGCTCTTACGGTAAATCCAATTCCTGTGGCTCAATTTACCTACAATCCTTTGACAGTTTTAACTTCTGATCCAAAAGTGAATTTTGTAAATACCTCTATTAATGGCGTAACTTATCAATGGACTTTTGAAGAAGGAGATTCTCTAACATCCAATGAATTGAATCCAATTATTACCTTTCCTCAAGATAATCCAGGGAAATATGCTGTTAAGTTAATTGTCACATCAAGTTTTGGCTGTATGGATAGTGTTATTAATTATGTAGACATTTCATCAGAAGTGGTTATTTATGTTCCCAATACTTTTACGCCAGATGGTGATCAGTTTAACCAAACATGGAAAGTAATTATCGACGGAATAGATCCGTATGATTTTGATTTATTGATTTTTAACCGTTGGGGAGAAGTTGTTTGGGAATCTCATAATGCAAAAGTAGGTTGGGACGGAATATACAACGGACAACCTGCGGTGGAAGGCACATATATTTGGACCATTAGAGCAAAAGCGGAGTTTAGTGATAAAAAGTATACGTACAAAGGCAATCTCAATCTTCTTCGTTAATCACTACTATTTTTAAATTGATTTTTTCTACAGATGAAAAGTAAAATACATAATATTCTATTAATTGCAACAATATTTGTTGTTTTTCCAAGTGCTTATTTTGCTCAATGTGGTGGAATAATTCCAAGTTTTTCATTGGGAAATGACACTACTATCTGTCAAGGTAAAAGCCTTGTATTAACTCCTGGAAATGGGTTTGATACTTATTTGTGGGACAATAACAGTACTTCTATCACAAGAACAGTTAGCCAAGCAGGAACATATTCTGTAACAGTTGGTCAAACAGGTGGAAATATTATTTCTAATGGTGATTTTGAAAGTGGAGATGTTGGATTCTCAACGGATTATGCTCACGGAACAGGTGGTACTTATGGATTACTTTCAACTGCTGGTCAATATGCAATTTCAACTTCTCCTTCTAACGTTCACACTAATTTCATGTCTTGTACAGACCATACATCAGGTTCTGGAAATATGTTAATAGCCAATGGAGCAGGAACTCCAAATACAGATGTATGGTGTCAAACTGTGACTATTTCTCCAAACACGAACTATTCTTTTAGTTGTTGGATTACTAATGCATTAAACGATGCTAATGTGGCTCTTTTACAGTTTTATGTTAACGGTTCGCCTATTGGTTCTATTTTTTCTCCTTCAACAAGTGGTTGTCTTTGGCAAAAATATAGCAATACTTGGAATTCAGGACCTTTAACTTCTGTTACCCTTTGTATTGTCAACCAAAACACAGTAGATTCTGGCAATGATTTTGCAATAGACGATATTAGTTTTGCGCCTCTTTGTCTCGCTTCAGATACAATAATTGTTTCTACAAATCCAACACCTTCAATTTCTACAGTGTCTGTTAGCCCTATTTGTCAAGGCGATACTGTTTTGTTGCAAGCTAATTCAACAACAAATGGTTTAACGTATTTATGGACACCAGGTTCAGTTTCTGGTCAATCAATTTCTGTTCATCCAGCTACTTCAACAGTTTATTCTGTTATTGGAACTTCAGCACTTGGATGTGCGTCAAATATTGCTTCTATTCCAGTTGTTGTAAATCCTGCTCCTCCAATAAATATTGTCGCTTCAATTGATAATTTGTGTTTCGGAGATACCGTTCTGTTGGTTGTAAATTCTACAAGTAATAATTTAACCTATTCATGGACGCCAACAGCAAGCGCAAATGATAGCATTAGTGTTCATCCAACAATTACAACGAATTATAGCGTTACCGCAACTTCTACTAATGGATGTAAAAACACGAAAAGCAAAACAATATCTGTAATTCAACCCATTACAGTTAATATTGATGGCGAGCTCACTTTTTGTAAAGACGCACAAACTGTTCTCACAGCAACAAGCAGTCAACTTGGAACTTCCTTTGTTTGGCAACCATCTGGAAATACGGCTTCAACACAAACAATTGATGAGAATAATGCAGGCTGGATTTATTTATATGGAAGTATATTTAATTGTCCGAGTAGCATAGATTCTGTTTTTACGCAAGCATTAGAAAAACCTTCGATTGTTGTTCCTGATGATTTTGTTGTTTGTCCAGGAGAATCGGTTGACGCAACAGTCTCATCCGATCAATCAAATAGTACATTCGTTTGGAGTCCATTGAATTTAACGGGCGCTAATAACACAATTTCTACAGATGTTTCAATGACTGTTTATGTATATGCTCAAAATGGAAATTGTGCTTCTCCAGTAGATTCATTTATGATATCTACCTCTGCGGCTTGCTTTTTAGAAGTTCCAAACGTATTTACTCCAAACGGAGATATGACCAATGATTACTTTAAACTCAACTCATATAGTGGTATAGCTTCACTAAAATGTACGATTGTTAATCGCTGGGGAAATGAGATGAGGTCTTTTAATACACCTGATTTTATGTGGGATGGAAAAGACAAAAGTGGCCAAATTGCCAATGAAGGTGTCTATTTTTACATCTTAGAGGCAACCACAAATAGCGGAGAGAAACTTGCGAAGCAAGGATTCGTTCAACTTAACAAATAAACGCTTCATAGAGTTAATGTTGAGTCTATTCACAAAAAAATGTTGAGAATAGCATAAGAAATATCCTCAAAAAAGGATTCTAACCATTAACTTTGTGGGTTCATGATTAAATTCAAATTAAATAATCTATTTTTTGTGGTTTTCTGTTTGGTTGTTTTTGGAGTAAAAGCTTCGGATAAACCTTATCAAGCAAAACTAAAAGAGCGACTTAATTATAATTCGCAACATGTTTTAGATGGATTTAATTTAACTGAAAATCAAACTATTTCAAGCAAATTTCTCCCTTTTCCAAAATATTACTCGGAAGAAGTAGATGCTTTTTTATCTTCTAAAATGTCTCAGTTCAATGTGAAAATGCATCCCTTAATATTGGAATACATTGCATTTTGGACAGAGCAACCCATGCAAGATATTCGTTCTTGGATCTCTGTCAATCAATACTATAAACAATCAGTTGAAGATGCGCTTGGTGGTTTTATTTTTCCAGATGAAATTCGTTATTTGCCTATTTCAATGGTTTCTTTTCTTCCTCAAAAACAAGAAGAAAATGGGCGTTCCGGCGCTTGGCAATTATATGCACCAATTACACTTGCAATGGGTGGAACGATTAACGAAAAAGAAGATCAACGTCAATCAGTTTTGCTAAATACACGTTTTGCAGGAAGATATTTACAAAAATTGTATGTGAAATATCACGATTGGACTTTGGCAACAACTGCTTTTGTTTGCGGAGCTTCTGCTCTAAATAAAGCACTTCTCCAAAATGGAAATAGTAAAGATTATTGGGATTTATACCCTTTTCTTCCGAAGGAAACACGCGATTTTTATCCCGCTATGATGGCAGCTGCTTTTGTGATGAATGATAAAAGCTGGAAAATTGAACCGTATTTATTACAACCAAAATTTGCTACAAAGACAATTATTGCCTCAGATACGGTGTATAAAGAACAAATACTTGCTGTGCTCAATATAGATAAAGCGTGGTTTGATTTTGTGAATGCCGAAAAAACAACACCTTATTATTTACCAGGCGAAGAAATTTTGATTCCAAAAGACGAAAGCTATACGCAAGTTCAAATTGCTTCTATGTACATGTGGAATAAAGCAGTTTATTTTCCTGTGATAGCAGATAGTTCTTATGTTTTCTATCATACCAACCGAGGAGATCATTTTAGTGATTTAACGCGTTGGTTTGGACCATCACTCGAAGAAATAAAACGTTTGAATAGTTTAAATTCAAATACCTTGACTAGAAATGAAGACGTGTTTTTTAGAGTTGCTAAAAAAGACAGTCTTTTATATGCTGGTTTTGAGGGCATGACGAATGCTGAAAAAGATAAAGCTTCTGGTCACGAAGGTGAAGTTAGACCAACGCCAACACCAAGTGAATCAAAACCAAGTACCCCAAAACCAGTTGAGTCAAAACCTGTAATTCCAAAAGGAGCTAAAGTTGTTTATTACACTATAAAATCAGGTGACACACTTTGGGGAATAGCCCAGAAATACAATACAACCGATGTCAAAATTCAAGCGTGGAATCAAATTGGCGCAAAGATACAACCGGGTCAAAAAATCAAAATTTATATGGAGTAATTCTTGAATTTGAATTGCTAAAAGACCAATTCTCAAATTCAAGTGCTTGTTTTTTCAATTTTTCATTGCTTAAATAAAAAAATAGTTACCTTTGCATTCCCTTTTTGGGGAAGCTCTTTGTTAAATTGCGGATGTGGTGAAATTGGTAGACACGCTAGACTTAGGATCTAGTGCTTCACGGCTTGGGGGTTCGAGTCCCTTCATCCGCACAACTCAAATGGTATAAGCCCGAAAGTACTTATGCCATTTTTTTGTATATATAATTTGTGTTATAATGAATGTAGTTCGTGAGAATGTAGATGCGCTTAATGCCATTTTGAAAGTAAAAGTTACTCCAGAAGATTATCAGAAAAAAGTAACAACAGAATTAGAAAATTACCGTAAACGTGCTAATATCCCTGGATTCAGAAAAGGACACGTTCCAATGGGAATGGTGAAAAAACAATTTGGTAAAGGTCTTCTTGCTGAAGAATTGAACAAATTGGTGAACGATTCATTGTACAAATTTCTTACAGAGAATAAAATTGATATTCTTGGAAATCCTATTCCTAAAGCAGACGTTGAAGTAGTAGGAGATTTCGAAAATCCTTCCGATTTTGAATTTCAATATGAAATTGGATTAACTCCAGAATTTAAAGTCGATTTGTCGTCTAAAAATAAATTTGAATACTTTAAAGTTAAAGTGGACAAAAAGTTGGTAGACAAACAAATGGAAGATTTGAGAAGACGTTACGGGAAACTTGTTGCGGCAGACGAAATCACAGAAAATGAATTGGTTTTAGGTCAATTTGTTGAACTAGATGATAAAGGCGAAATCAAACCAGGTGGAATTTTAAATTCTTCTACTATTAGCGTTGAATTCGTTGAAGATAAAGACACAAAAAAAGCCTTAAAAGGCAAAAAAGTAGGTGAAAAAGTAGTTGTTGAAGTAGCTAAACTTTCTCGTGGAGAATCTGATTTAGCAACAATGTTAGGTGTCAAACCAGAAGAACTTGCTTCAATTGGTAAAAAATTCCAATTAACGATTAACGAAATTCGTAAAATGGAAATGGCAGAACTTTCTCAAGAGCTTTTTGATAAGCTTTTTGGTGAAGGCGAAGTTAAATCGGAAGAGGAAGTAAGAGAGCGTATCGCAAAAGACATGGAAAACATGTTCTTGAATGATAGCGATCGTCTTCTTACACGTAAAGTTTACGAAGATTTATTGAAAAACACAGCGATTAAATTACCAGATGCTTTCTTAAAAAGATGGATTAAATTATCCAATGATAAAGAAATCACAGATGAGCAAATTGAAAAAGAATACGATGCTTATACCAAAGGGTTAAAATGGCAACTTATTCAAGGAAAATTGTTCAAAGACAACAACATTCAACTGCAACCAAATGAGGCGGTTGAATATACAAAATCGTTGTTGATTAGCCAATATGCACAATATGGAATTCCTGCTCCAGCAGAACCAGAATTAACAGAAAGTGCACAAAAAGTATTGAGCGACCAAAAAGAAGCAAATCAGATTTATGATATGTTGGCTGAACGTAAATTAACAGAGTTTGTTAAGAATACAGTGAACTTAAAAGACAAAGAACTAGCTTATGACGATTTCGTAAAAATCGCGCAAGAAGCATAGTAAATTATAATTTTTCATAAAAGGTTATCCATTTCATAAATGTGGTAACCTTTTTTTATTGTAAACAATAAAAGAATAATTAACTTTAAACGCAATTAAGTAAAACGATAAAACATGTTTGACAAAAACGAATTTAGAAAATACGCAACGAAACACCAAGGGATTAGTAGTTTGCATTTAGACAGTTATATAGAATCTTCTATGACACCATACATTATCGAAGAACGATCAATGAACGTAGCTCAAATGGACGTTTTCTCTCGTTTAATGATGGACAGAATCATCTTTTTAGGAACAGGAATCGACGACACAGTGGCAAATATTATCAATGCGCAATTGTTGTTTTTGGAGTCTGTTGACGCTAAAAAAGACATTCAAATTTACCTAAACTCTCCAGGTGGAGGTGTTTATGCAGGTTTAGGAATTTACGATACGATGCAATACGTTCAACCAGATGTGGCAACAATTTGTACAGGAATCGCAGCTTCTATGGGAGCAGTTTTATTGTGCGCAGGTGCAGACGGAAAACGTTCTGCGTTAAAACATTCACGCGTTATGATTCACCAACCACTTGGCGGAGCTCAAGGTCAAGCATCTGACATTGAAATTACCGCAAGAGAAATCATGAAGTTGAAAAAAGAATTGTACGATATCATTGCAACGCATAGCAAACAAAAATTTGATAAAGTTTCGAAAGATTCTGATAGAGATTATTGGATGACTTCAGAAGAAGCAAAAAAATACGGTATGATTGACGAAGTATTATCTAGAAAGGTAAAATAGTCTATCTTTGCATTTATAATAAGAAGTTCTTTAAAATAAGAGCTTCTTATTGTTTTTGAAAAAATTCTCATGGCAAAAAAAGAAGCAAAGTGTTCGTTTTGTGACAGACCTCGTAGCGAGGTTAATTTATTAATCGCAGGTCTTTCTGGACATATTTGTGATTATTGCGTCGGACAAGCACAAAATATTATAAAAGAAGATGTTATTCCAATTAAAGTGGAAGACGCTCCAGTGAATCTTCTTAAACCTCAAGATGTAAAAAAAGCGCTTGACGAATACGTTATTGGTCAAACAGACGCGAAAAAAATTCTTTCTGTGGCTGTTTATAATCACTATAAGCGATTAGAACACAAACCAAAAGGAGATGATGTAGAAATTGATAAATCTAACGTTGTTTTGGTCGGAAGAACAGGTACAGGTAAAACTTTACTTGCAAAAACGATTGCAAAAATGCTGAATGTTCCTTTTTGCATAGCAGATGCAACGGTTTTAACTGAAGCAGGATATGTTGGAGAAGATGTAGAAAGCATACTTTCTCGCTTACTTCAAGCGGCAGATTATAATGTTGCAGCAGCAGAAAAAGGTATTGTTTTCATTGATGAAATAGATAAAATTGCGCGTAAATCAGATAATCCATCCATTACACGCGATGTTTCTGGAGAAGGTGTGCAACAAGCATTATTGAAATTATTAGAAGGCGCTACCGTAAATGTTCCTCCACAAGGCGGAAGAAAACATCCAGAGCAAAAAATGGTTGCTATCGAAACCAAAAATATCTTATTTATTTGCGGAGGTGCGTTTGACGGAATTGAAAAATCGATTGCACGTCGCGTAAACAGCCAAGCAATTGGGTTTAGCATTACAGATAAAGAACATATCGACACAGAAAACCTATTAAAATATATCAATCCAACAGATTTAAAAACGTTTGGATTAATCCCTGAATTAATCGGTCGTTTCCCTGTCTTGTCTTATCTTAATCCATTGGACGAAAAAAGCTTACGTCGTATCCTTACAGAGCCGAAAAACGCTTTAGTTAAGCAATATGTTCGTTTATTCGAAATGGACGGAATACGCCTTTCTTTTGAAGCAGAAACACTTGATTTCATCGTTTCTAAAGCAATAGAGTTCAAACTAGGAGCAAGAGGGTTGCGTTCTATTTGCGAAGCCATTCTTACCGATCTTATGTTTGAATTGCCGACCAGCAAAGACAAACCAAAAGAATACACCGTAACACGCAGATACGCCGAAGAACAATTCTCTCAATCTAAATTGGCAACGCTGAAGGTGGCGTAGGGGTGGTATTTGGGAATAAAATGATGCGTTTTCTGCTGAAAAATATAATTATATGAAAAATAAATATGTAAATTTTATCTCGGATGATCATCTACTAGAATGTATTGGCAATCTTCACAAGGCTTATTTAAAAGCTAAAACAAATATCACAAAAAAGAATTTATATTCAAATAAGGTAGATACTATCAAGCTTACTTTTGATTCAAAGTTTAATAATATAGATGAAGAAAGTTTGATTCAATCTGAAGTTTTAAGACAAATCGATAAGTCAATTAATAATTCTATTGGAACTTTTCATGAACAAATTTTAGGAGGAATAAAAGGCTTCGAAGTAGGTAATTTAAGTGGCTATGATATAAAAGCTAAAAACGACACTTTGTTTGCGGACATTAAGAACAAGCATAATACTATGAATAGCAGTGCTGCAGAGGCATTATTTCAGAAATTAGCTCGTTACGCAAACGATTATAAAAAAGCAAAGTGTTATTGGGTTCAAATTTTAGCAAAAGGAAGTTTCTGTGAATTATGGAGTGGCGATATTAATAGTAAAGAGTATAGTCATAGCAGAGTTTATAAAATTTCTGGAGATAAATTCTATAGTTTACTTTCAGGACAAGATGATGCTATGTTTCAGTTATACAAAGTATTGCCAATTGCGATAAAAGACTATTTGAAATCTACTGAACAAGACAAAAAAGTTGCTACAAATTCTGCATTGGAAGAAATTAAATCTGAAACTAAAAAGAGCAAAAGAGGTATTTTAGACCAAATTACTTTTGAAAACTACAGTTACTATCTTGGTTTTGATAAATTGTAATATTGGTTCAAAAATTTAATAATTGAGTACCCAATTTCTTTCCCTAAATTTACAGGAACAGCATTGCCAATTTGCTTATATTGTTGAGCCACTGAACCATCAAATATCCAATTATCAGGAAAGGTTTGAATTCGAGCGTATTCTCGAACTGTAAAAGGGCGCGTTTCATCAGGATGACACCTTTCAGTTTGCTTTTGTGCTGGGCTACAAGTTAAAGTTAGGCAAGGTTCATCCCAACCTATTCTCCTTGCAATACCAGTTTTCCCGCCACCAAGATGAAAACTTCCACCCATAAATTCCTTTTGAATATCTAAAGGCAAATCTCTCCAATAACCTTTTTGTGGTACTAAATCTAAAACATCAATTTTACTTTTTGGATATTTTGAACCTTCAGATTTTGGGACATTACAATCATATAAATCTCCCTTTTTTAAAGCGTCTTTTAAATTATAAACTTTCTTATAAGGCTTTGGATATTCATATTTTAAATCAATATCTTTTCTAATTCCAACTAAAATTAATCGTTCTCTTTTTTGTGGAACATTGTAATTAATCGCTTTTAAAACTTGTACAGGAACAACATTATAACCGATTTCATCTAAAATTGAAATCATTCCTTGTAATGTTTTACCATTTTCGTGACTCAATAAGCCACGAACGTTTTCTCCAATACAAATTGGCGGATTCACTTCTTTGATTACTCTGGCAAATTCATAAAATAAAGTTCCTCTCGCATCTGCAAGACCTAATTTTTTTCCTGCATAACTGAATGCTTGACAAGGAAATCCCCCAGTAACAACATCAACTTTATTATGATATACAGAAAAATCAAATGTCTTAATATCTCCTTCCAAAACATTCCAATTAGGGCGGTTTTTTCGTAGAGTTTGGCAAGCCCATTTATCAATTTCATTCAAAGCAACGCATTTCAATCCTGCTTTTTCCATTCCAATTGCTAAGCCTCCAGCACCTGCAAATAATTCCAATACATAAAAATCATTTAGAGGACGTACATAGTTAGTGACAACATCATTTTTATTAGTATTAAGAAATTCTGGAAATAACATTTCAATTTGTTCACGCTTATAAACACGATAGTTACTCATTGGTTCACGAACAGCAGATAGCTTACCTTCTCTATCCCAACGTCTAAGAGTCTCTTTACTTTTACCTAACGCTTCTGCCGCTTCTGAAAGCGAATAATAATTTTTTGTAACCATATTATACAACCTTATACATTGGTTACAAATTTAAAATAAAAAAAATTATATCTAAGACTAAAAACGAAATTTATTAAAGGTACTTTGATCGGAATAATTTAAAAACAAATAAATCAATAAGTTATATTTTTAAAACAATCCTTCCTTCACAACAAAACAATCTCCTTTTTTATCAAATACAATCCTAATTTTATTTTCCAATAAGGCATTTTTTCTTCAAAATATTCAAAATAGGGTTTTAGAGCTTCTTCTTCTGGAAATTTGAGTTGTGCTTTTTTAATTGCTTCGATATCTTCCCGTGTTATATAGGTTGTCAAGTCTATCTGTTTTCCTTCTTGATGCATTTTTATCAAATGTCCATAAATCGTATCTTCTTTGAAATTACGTTGCAAAGCTATTTCTTCAATAGAAAGTCCTTGTTCAAAAAGCTCAAACGTTTCATCTTGCGTTGCTGGTTTTTGATTTTTTTTCAGCTTGTTTTCGTCTTCTAAATGCGTTTTTATAAGGGCTAGAAATGGAGCGCCATATTTTTCTTTTTTAGATTTTCCTACACCGCTAACTTGCATAAATTCTTCTTCATTTCTGGGTAGAATTTGCTCCATATCTTTTAAGGCAGCATCGCTAAAAACGATATAAGCGGGCATATTTTCTTCCGTGGCAATCTGATGTCTTAGTTGTCTTAATTTCTCAAATAAGCCAGAAGACGTCGCTTTCTTCGTTTTAGCACTACGTTCTTTTTTAGCTACTTCTTCTTTCGCTTGTACATTGGCTAGTTGTACGTGTTTCCCTTCAAAAAGAATTTTGTTAGCCAAAGGAGTTAGCAATAAACGTCCATTTTCATGAAAACGCACTTCTAAAATCCCTTGATTAATCATTTGAATGATATATTGCTGTAAATCACTCCAAGCGACATCTTTTGCTTGTCCGTAGGTTTTAATTTCTTGATATCCTTTTGCAAATACAGCTGTGTTTTTTGCACCTCGCAAGACATCTACAAGCATTCCAAGTGCTTCTTGTTCTTTGAGTCGCGCAACAGCCGAACAAACTTTTTGTGCTAAGAGTGTTCCGTCAAAATAGTTAGGCGGTGTTTTACAAATATCACAATTGCCACAATTTTCTGTAACATGCTCACCGAAATAGCCTAATAAAGCAATCCTCCTACAGCTTAAAGCTTCAGAAAATTGCTGCATGCGTTCTAATTTAGCTAATTGAAATTCCTCTGTAGATGTTCCTTTCAAGAATTGACGTAATTGCATAACATCCGCAAAACTGTAAAACAGAAGTGCGTGTGCTGGCAAACCATCTCGTCCGCCACGTCCAATTTCTTGATAGTAGCTTTCTATGTTTTTGGGCATATTATAATGAATTACCCAACGAACATTACTTTTGTCAATACCCATTCCAAAAGCAATTGTAGCAACGACAATCGGCGTTCGATCATTTACAAAATCTTCTTGAACCTTTGTGCGATCTGCAGCTGACATTCCAGCGTGATACGTTTTTACTTTATACCCTTTGTCTTTTAATTTTTGAGCTACAGTTTCCGTTGCTTTTCTACTCAGACAATAAATAATACCACTTTCATCAGGTCTAGCATCTAAAAACGTTAAGATTTGTTTTAATCTATCTGTTCCTGGACGAACCTCGAGGTAAAGGTTTTTGCGATCAAAGGAAGATAAATGTTTTGTAGCGTCAGGAATATTTAACTGATTAAGAATATCGTCTTGTGTTGCATAATCTGCTGTCGCTGTAAAAGCAACGATAGGAGAACTTGGAAATAATGTTTTTAAGGTTCCTAATTGAGTATATGCGGGTCTAAAATCGTGTCCCCAAGAAGAAATACAATGTGCTTCGTCAATAGCGATTAAACTGATTTTTATTTCATTCAAGTAATTTTGCAATAAAGGAAGGCTTTCAGGCGCAAGGTAAAGTAGTTTTAATTCTCCTTTTGTGAGTTTAGAAAGCACCTTATTTTGTACGTTCTGTTCTTGACTGCTATTATAAAAATCGGCTTCAATTCCATTCGCTCGCAAAGCATCAACTTGATCTTTCATCAAAGCGATGAGTGGTGAAATGACAATTGCTGTTCCTTCCAATAAAAGCGCAGGCAATTGAAAACAGATAGATTTTCCTCCACCTGTAGGCATAATGGCCAAAACATTTTTTTTGTCAAGTATATCAGTGATAATTTTCTCTTGATTTAGACGAAAACTGTCGTAACCAAAATAGGTTTTTAGGTTTGATAGGATGTTTTGTGTGGTAATCATAACTTCAAATTTAAAAGAAATATTCCTTTATCAGAAGGTCAATTTATAAAATGTTAAAGTTTCTTACAATAACGCGACAGCTTGCGGGTTTATGTATCTTTGTCAAAATAAAATAATTCATACAAAACAATCATGCAAACAACACAAGTAAAAGCATTTGGAACACAAGCAGCAGATAAAGATCTAGAACAAATGAATATTCCGCGTAGAATGGCTTTGCCGACTGACGTAGAAATCGAAATTCTTTATTGTGGCGTTTGCCATTCCGATTTGCATACTGCAAGAAATGATTGGAAAGGAACAGTTTATCCATCCGTTCCCGGACATGAAATTGTAGGAAAAGTAATTACTGTTGGTGCAGAAGTAAGCAAATTTAAAGTAGGTGATTTTGCTGCTGTTGGTTGTTTGGTAGATTGTAATTGTCCGAATTGTAAACAAGAACAATATTGCGAAAAGGGTTCTGTAGGAACGTATAATGGAAAAGATGTTCATCTAAACAGTCATACTTTTGGTGGATATTCCGAAAAAATCGTGGTAAAAGAGAGCTTTGCGCTTAAGGTTCCATCAAATTTGGATTTAGCAGCTGTTTCGCCCTTGCTTTGTGCTGGAATTACTACTTGGTCGCCTTTACGTCATTGGAATGTTACCAAAGGAAGTAAGGTTGCTGTTGTTGGTTTGGGAGGTTTAGGTCACATGGCAATTAAACTGGCTAACGCTTTGGGTGCAGAAGTTACTTTGTTTTCAAGATCAGTCAATAAAACGGAAGATGCTAAAAAACTAGGCGCTCATCATGTGGTAATTTCAACGGATGAAGCACAGATGACAGATGTTGCAAATACGTTTGAACTCATTATTGATACCGTTCCTTATGTACACGATATAAATCCTTATGTTACGACTTTAGCAACTGGTGGAACGCTAGTTTTAGTTGGTTTCTTAGGCTTATTAGAGCCGCCGTTAAATACAGCTCAATTGGTATTGCGTAGAAAATCAGTTGCTGGATCTTTAATCGGTGGAATTGAAGAAACACAAGAATTATTGGATTTCTGTGGTAAACATAATATTGTTTCTGACATTGAACTTATCAATATGCAAGATATCAATGAAGCTTACGAACGCATGCTAAAAAGCGATGTTAAATACCGTTTTGTCATTGATATGGCTTCTTTGAAAAATGGGAAATAAGCGATTTGTCTAAAACACTTACTCATCACCACCATACAATAGTTCAATAAATTCGGGTTTAGTAATATTCCCGAAATATTCTGTCACATCAATTCCTTCCAGTTTTTCTGTGATTTCCCTTTTGTCATATTTCACGCCAGCTAATAGTTTTTCTATGTTTTCTAAAGATTCTTTTCCGAAGAAATCACCGTAAATTTTAAGTTCTACGAGATAACCGTCTTCCACAAATAATCGCACATCAATTTCTCCCACGGGAAAACGCTTGCTACTTTGAATATTAAATTTCGGTGAGCGACCATAATTCCATTCCCACACATCATACTTTTCTTCTTTAAGTGTATTTACGGCTTTCCATTCTTCTGGTGTTAAATGGTAGGTTTCAAAAGGCTCTCTTTCTTCGTATAAACCGTTTAACAAAAGTGCTCTAAAGGCTTCTATTGTTAATGGCTTATCAATAAATTCACTGATGTTGGCAACGCGACTACGAACAGATTTATGTCCTTTAGATTCAATCTTGCTCATTTTTACCTGAAGTGCATTTGCAACTTCGCCAAGATTGGTGTCAAACAATAAAGTTCCGTGGCTAATCATTCGTTTACCTGTCGAAAATTGAGCAGTTCCAGAGATTTTTTTGCCATTTACGAGAATATCGTTTCTTCCTATAAGTTCAGCTTCCACACCGATTTTTGAAAGTGCATTGATAACGGGTTGAGTAAATTTTTTAAAGTTGCTCATACTCGTACTATCGTGATTTGTGATAAAGCTGAAATTTAGATTTCCAAAATCGTGATATACGGCTCCACCGCCTGTTATTCTTCGCACTACATGGATATTGTTTTCTTCCACATAATCATGATTTATCTCTTCTAGTGTGTTTTGACTTCTTCCAATAATGATAGAAGGTTCATTGATATAAAACAATAAATAATCAGATTGAGATGTAAAGTTACGAAGTACATATTCTTCCAAAGCGAGATTCAACTTTGGATTTGTGTGCCCTTCATTTTCTATAAAAATCATAATTGAGCAAATTAATTTTTTAAAGTATAAAGGTAAAAAATAAAATAGAAGATAATTTCATCCTTTTTTCACAAAAACTCTTAAAAACTTGATTTTATATTAAATAATAGATAATTTTAAATTCTAGATGTAAATTCCTCTAAAGAGATTTTCCCTTTCATCAATAACATCTAAAAATAGTTTATTAATTAACCGTATTAAAACAAATATCATGAATAAAGATCCTTACCAGATTAAGAAAACCTTAAAAACAAAAACTGGAGATCAGACCTATTACAGCCTTACAGAACTTAATAAACAAGGACATCACATCGATAAATTACCATTTTCTATTCGAATTTTATTAGAAAATGCCTTGCGTAATTTTGATGATTTCTCTGTAACCAAAGAAAATATTGAAACACTATTAAATTGGAAACCAAAAGGAGTTGATTTAGATATTCCATTTAAACCTGCTCGTGTATTAATGCAAGATTTTACTGGAGTTCCTGCAGTGGTAGATATTGCTGCACTTCGTGCAGAAGTAGCTCGAAAAGGTAAAAATCCGAATATAATTAACCCGTTAATTCCTGTTGATTTGGTGATTGACCACTCTGTTCAGGTAGATTATTTTGGGACAGAAAATGCCTTCAAACGCAATATGGATGAAGAATATCTTCGTAACAATGAGCGTTATAAATTTTTGAAATGGGCACAGAATTCATTTGATAATTTTACGGTAGTTCCTCCAGGGATGGGAATTTGCCACCAAATAAATCTTGAATATTTATCAAAAGGTGTTATCGAACGTAATGGAGAAGTTTTTCCAGATAGTTTAGTTGGAACAGATAGCCATACGCCAATGGTAAATGGTATTGGTGTTGTAGCTTGGGGTGTTGGTGGAATTGAAGCTGAAGCTGCCATTCTAGGTCAACCACTTTATTTCATTATGCCAGAAGTAATTGGACTTAAATTGACGGGTAAACTTCCTGTAGGTTCAACTGCAACGGATTTAGTATTGACCATTGCAGATTTACTCAGAAAACGAGGTGTTGTGGGTAAATTTGTAGAGGTATTTGGATCTGGATTAAATAACCTTTCTGTTCCTGATAGAGCAACGATTGGTAATATGTCACCTGAGTTTGGGTGTACCATTACGTATTTCCCAATAGATGATAAAACGTTGGAGTACATGCGAAAAAGTAATCGCTCCGAAGAACAAATCCATTTAGTGGAAACGTATTGCAAAACCAATATGCTATGGCGCGAACATGAAGATAAAATTAACTATACAGATGTTGTTGAATTAGATATTTCGACTGTCGTACCAACTGTGGCTGGACCAAAACGTCCGCAAGACAAAATTTTGTTGAAGGACTTTAAAAATAAGTTCATCGATTTGTTAGATGATTCATTTGGTAGAGGATATCTTTCGCAAGAAGCACGTGAAATTCAAAAATCACTCACGCGTTTTGATGGCGAAGGAGGAGATCAAATTCAACATGAATCTACCAAAAAAGTACCACTCGAAGATGAAGAAGAGGATAAAGCAAACACCTTAAAATCTGTTTGGATAACCAGAGGACAAGAAAAATTCTTGCTTTCAGACGGTGCTGTTTCTATTGCTGCGATTACTTCTTGTACAAATACTTCCAATCCGTTTGTAATGATTGGAGCAGGATTAGTTGCCCGAAAAGCAAGAGAACATGGTATTGATGTAAAACCTTGGGTAAAAACTTCTCTTGCGCCAGGTTCTAAAGTCGTAACCGACTATCTCGAAAAGGCAGATTTAATGAAGGATTTAGAAGCGCTAGAATTTCACTTAGTAGGTTATGGTTGTACTTCTTGCATTGGTAATTCAGGTCCTTTAGCACTTGATGTTTCTAAAGCGGTTGATGAACATAACTTGGTTGTCACTTCTGTACTTTCTGGAAATAGAAATTTTGAAGCGAGAATTCACCCACAAGTAAAAATGAATTTCTTGATGTCACCTATGCTAGTAGTTGCTTATGCTATCGCTGGTCGAGTGGATATTGATTTAATCAATGAACCAATAAGTTACGATTCTAATCAAGAACCTGTTTATCTAAAAGATATTTGGCCTTCGGATGATGAGATTAATGAAATATTAAACAAAGTGTTGTCTCCTAAAGATTTTGCAAAAAATTACGGAGAAATATTTAAAGGAAATGAAATCTGGAGAAATCTAGAAGTTCCTACAGGAAATCTATATGAGTGGGATTCAAAATCTACTTACATTAAGGAAATACCTTTCTTCGAAGGAATTTCTGAACATCCTGAACCTTTATCAGATATTAATAACGCTCGTGCTTTATTGGTGTTGGGAGACAGTGTAACTACAGATCATATTTCACCAGCTGGTGCTTTTAGCGAACATTCTTCGTCGGGAGAATATCTAATAAAACGCGGCGTTAAAAAAGAAGATTTTAATTCTTATGGCTCTCGCCGTGGAAACGATGAGGTAATGGTGCGTGGTACTTTTGCCAATGTGCGAATTAAAAATAAATTAGCTCAAAAAGAAGGTGGTTATACCAATCATTTACCTTCAGGAAAAGAAATGACAGTTTACGATGCTTCTCTAAAATACAAAGAAGAGAAAATTCCTTTGTTGGTTTTGGCTGGTAAAGAATATGGTAGTGGATCTTCTCGTGATTGGGCGGCAAAAGGAACTTTCCTCTTAGGCGTAAAAAGCGTATTGGCAGAAAGCTACGAGCGTATTCACCGAAGTAATTTAGTAGGATTAGGCGTGCTTCCACTTCAATATAAAAATGGAGAAAATGCGGAAAGTATTGGACTTACAGGTAAAGAAAAATTTACAATTTCTGGTATCGCTCACGATATTAAACCTTTGAAAGAACTCCAAATTACAGCTACTGATGAAAATGGAAAAGAAATAAAATTCAACGCAATTGCTCGTTTAGATTCGTTAATAGAAATTGAATACTATAGAAATGGCGGTATTTTGCAATATGTATTGCGTCAATTTCTTAATAATTAAGAGCAAGTAAATTAAAATCATTAATCATGGAACATGAAGATTTATACCCCCAAATAACAAAAGAGCTAGCCGATAAAAAAGCTGCATTAGCACCAAAAAATATAGAAGCTTGGCGTAATTTCAGCAAAACTGTTTTTGAGGAAGGTGCACTTCCCGAAAAAACAAAACAGTTGATTGCTATTGCTGTCGCGCATGTAACACAATGTCCATATTGTATCAGATCTCACACAAAAACGGCTATGAGAAAAGGTGCGAGCAAAGAAGAAATCATGGAAGCAATTTGGGTTGCTACAGAAATGCGCGCAGGTGCAGCTTATGCTCATGCGACTATTGCTATGGATGAAATGGAAAAAAATAAGGAGAGAAATCTATGAAAAAAGCAGTGATATTCACATTCATCATTTTACCAATTTTAGCGATAGTAATTGCAGCAATAATATGGCCATTATATGGTTTTATTGTGCTCGGTACTTTTTTACTGATTTTGGGCTTTTACGATTTAACTCAAAAGAAACATGCTGTGCTTAGGAACTTTCCGATTATTGGTCACATGCGCTTTTTATTAGAAATGATTGGGCCAGAGATTCACCAATATTTTGTTGAATCTGATACAGATGGCGCTCCCATTGATCGAAATCACAGAAGTTATATTTATCAAAGAGCAAAAGAAGAGCGACAAACGCATCCTTTTGGTACAGAACTCAACGTAAATAAAACAAATTACAAATGGATGAAACACAGTATTTATCCATCTAAACAATTGGCAAATCCTCCACGTGTTATTATTGGCGGACCTGCGTGTACGCAACCATACAGCGCTAGTTTGTTTAATATTTCTGCTATGAGTTTTGGAGCCCTAGGTAAAAATGCGGTATCAGCACTAAATTTAGGAGCAAAAGCCGGAAACTTCTTTCATGATACTGGTGAAGGTGGTATTTCAAAATACCATAGAATGGGCGGCGATTTGGTTTGGGAAATAGGAACAGGTTATTTCGGATGCCGAACAGAAGAAGGCAATTTTGATGCTGAAAAATTCAAAGAAAAAGCCAATTGGGAAGAAGTGAAAATGATTGAAATTAAAATTTCTCAAGGTGCTAAACCAGGACATGGCGGCGTGCTTCCAGCAGTAAAAAATAATGAAGAAATTGCAGAAATTCGTGGTCTAAAACCATTTACGGAAGTAATTTCTCCTCCAGGACATACCGCTTTTAATGATGCAGAAGGATTATTGAAATTTGTGCAACAATTGCGCGAATTATCGAACGGAAAACCTGTAGGTTTTAAATTGGCGATAGGAAGCACGGAAGAGTTTGAAGAGATTTGTCAAAAAATGATTGAAATAGGTATTCAGCCAGATTTTATAACGGTTGATGGTGGCGAAGGCGGAACTGGAGCAGCTCCAATTGATTTTTCAAATTATGTAGGAATGCCTTGGGAAGATGCCTTGGTATTTGTCACCGATACATTAAATAAATACGATCTAAAGAAAACAATTAAAGTAATAACGGCAACGAAGATTTTCACTGCTTTTGATATTTTTAAAGCACTTTGCATTGGAGCAGATATATGTAACTCTGCGCGAGGAATGATGCTTGCATTAGGTTGTATACAAGCTATTCGATGTGACACGAATGAATGTCCAACAGGTGTTACCACACATAAACCACGACTTGAAAAAGGATTAGTCGTAGCTGAAAAATGGAAAAGAGTTCAAAATTATCAACGCAATACTGTTGTAGAATTTTTAGAACTCCTCGCAGCTTCTGGATGTGATTCGTTGGAACAACTCAACAGAAGTTTTATTTTCAAAAAAACAGATAAAAGGTGGAAAACCTATGAGGATGAATATGCGACAGTTATAGCGAAATAAAGCATGCTTTATTTTTAATTTGTACACAATGAGCTTAGTAACTTAGGTTCACATTTTGTTTATTCGATTTTTTATGTATATTCATCCCGTCAAAATACAGAACGAAAGCAATTTATGCTTAGATTTGTACGCAAAACAATGTTAAAACCAAAAAGATCCTAATATGAACAAGAAGAATTTCATCGTACCTCATGATTTCTCTCCCGTAGCTGACTGCGCGTTAGATCATGCAATTAAAACCGCGAAGATTGTTGGAGCAGATATTTATTTGTTACACGTAGTTGCTAAAGAAAGCTCTTTGAAAGAAGCCGAACAAAAATTAGTTGCAATTGCGAAAGAAAAATCAATTTCAGAAGTAACACTTAATCCTAGAGTTCGCGTAGGAAATATTTTTGAAGATATTGGTGAATTTGCTGCAGAACATCATGCAGAACTTATTTTTATGGGTACACATGGCGCTCACGGATGGCAACACGTTGTTGGAAGTCACGCAATGAAAGTGATCACAAATTCAAATATTCCTTTCATTATCGTTCAAGAACGTGGCGTTAAAGAAACAGGTTACGATGATATCGTTGCTCCTTTGGATTTGAACAAAGAAACAAAACAAAAATTAGCGCTTGTTGCTAGTATGGCTCAATATTTCAATTCTCGAGTTCACATTATTACTCCAGATGAAACAGATGAGTTTTTACGTAACAAAGTACTAGCTAATATTCAATTTGCGAAAAAATTCTTTGCTGAGAGAAAAATTGAAATTACAGTTACTCTTGCTCCAAGTTCAGGTTTTGATAAAGAAGTAGTTCGTCACGCTGTGAAAAACGATGCTGATTTAATCGCTATCATGAACTTACAAAAAAACAGTATTTTGGGACTCTTAGGAGCCAATTACGAGCAATATATGATAACAAACGACGCACAAATTCCAGTTATGGTTGTTAATCCATTGGAAACTCCTTACGGAGGAAGCGTCCTTTTCACATAAAAACCACAAAACTCAAACTAAACAAACCAAAAAAACTAAAGGCAAGAGCAATCTTGTCTTTTTTGTTGCTTTATATTTAATGAGAAAATATAAGAAAACAAAAAATGGTATATTCGTATAGCGCTTTCTAAAAAGGATACATTATGAAAAATCAACAATATGCATTTATCTCTCTTGTTATTTTGATAGGAGGTTTTGTCTTAGTAAGCTTTTATTCTCGAAATTTTCTTCCTCCTGGGACCAGTAAAGTAAGCATTAACGACAGCACGCTTTATGTTGACAATGCAGAAATTTCTAATTTTAATTGGCTTGAATACACGTATGATTTAAAAAAGAAATACGGTGCAAACTCCAGAGAATACCTGAATGCTCTACCAGATTCAACCTTGAAATTAGATGAATTTCCAACTATTAGCCCAGATTTTAGATCTACTTTTTCTAGAAGTTATCCTGTAATCGGTGTTTCTTATGAACAAGCTGTCGATTTTTGCAAATGGCGTTCAGAGAAAGTAAATGAACTTTTTAAGACAAATGTTACTTATCGACTTATGACAAAAAAAGAGTGGGAAACGATTCATGCAACTTTAAACAATGAAAAATTCAACAAAGGATATAATGCGATAGAAAAAGGAAAAATGTTGAATTTTAACGACAATGTCTCGGAAATGGTAGCAGAAAAAGGTATCGCAAAAGGCATGAATTGGAAAATGCTCGATACTTCATCTCCAACTCCAAATCAACTTGAGGATATCCATTACGACAAGCCAAATAATTGGTTAGGATTTCGTTGTGTTGCAACAATGAAATAAATTCGACTTAAAACAACTCATTTTTCATTGCTAATACGTTGTATCGTGTTATTTTTGAAGCGAAATGGGAAAACAAGATAATAATCGGAAAGATTTTGCAAAGTGGATTCGAAGCGCGAATAAAAAGGGCTGGTCTCCGGGAACTTCTACGAATTATTCATTTATAGAAAATCCAGAAAAGAACACAATCGTAATTTCTAAATCGGGAATTGATAAATCTTATTTTGAAGCTTCCGATTTTATGGAGATTGATCGAAAAGGCAATCCAACTGAAGAATACAAAGACATTTCATCATCTGCAGAGACCAAAATTCACTGTGAATTGTATGATTTATTTCCTTCAACGAACTACATTTTGCATTCTCACTCAAAGCCTTCAACGCTCATATCTCATCTTAAAAAAGCAGATAAAAAAATAACGTTTGCAGGTTACGAAGTACTGAAAGGACTACCTTCGATTACCACGCACGACACAAGTATAGACTTGCCTATTTTTGAAAATTCGCAAGATATGGATGCATTTCGTTTGGTGATTCGCAACAATCAAAAATCACTCGCTATTAACGGCTTTTTAATGGAAAAACACGGTTTATATGCTTGGGGAGATTCATTTCTAGATGCGAAAAGACATTTGGAGATTTTAGAATTTCTACTCGATTGTGAATTAACCTTATTGCTCAAAAAATAAAAACATGGCTATTTTAAGTATTCCAGATAAAAAGATTACGCTTACAAATGTTGTAGAAATCAAGCAATACTTGAATGATAGAGGTGTTTTCTTTGATCAATGGCAAGCAAATGTAGTTTTTGATGATACAGCAAGTCCAGAAGAGATTTTGGAAGCGTATTCGCACGAACTAAAACCTTATATGGCTAAAAATGGTTATCACACTGCTGATGTGATTTCTATCAATAAACTTACCGAAAACTACGAAGCTATTCGTGCTAAATTTCTAGCAGAACATACACACAGCGAAGATGAGGTGCGCTTTTTTGTAGATGGACAAGGACTTTTTTGGTTCAATCTAGTGGGAAATGAGCCTATTTTTAATGTTTTATGTCAATCTGGAGACTTGATTTCCGTCCCAGCAGGAACAAAACATTGGTTTGATGCCGGAGAGCAAAATCCTTTTGTAAAAGCGATTCGTATTTTTATCGATATGAGTGGTTGGATTCCAGATTACACTGCTTCTGGGATAGAAAATAAGTATCTTTAACCCATGAAAAATATTCGTTGTATTTTAACCGATATTGAAGGAACAACTACTTCTGTTTCCTTTGTTTACGATGTGCTTTTCCCTTATTTTAGAGAACATATTCAAGATGCATTAACACTTGAAAAGTCACAACTAGACTTAATTATCGAGCAAACTAAAATCGCAGCGAAAGAAGAAAATATCTCACTAAATTCTACAGAAGATTGCCTAAAGCAACTGATTCAATGGAGTTTAGACGATAAAAAAATAACACCGCTGAAAAACTTGCAAGGACTTATTTGGGAAAAGGGTTACGAGCAAAGCAAAATCAAAGGTCATATTTATGCAGACGTTCCTGAAATGCTTGAAAAATGGCATAAAGCAGGAATACAACTAGCAGTTTATAGCTCCGGCTCGGTTAGAGCACAACAACTTTTGTTTGGGAACAGTGAGTTTGGCAATTTAATGCCTTATTTTTCTGCTTATTTCGATACAAAAGTGGGCCATAAACGCGAAAAAGCATCGTATCAAACGATTGCAAAACAATTGAATTTGAATCCAACTGAAATACTTTTCTTATCGGATATCGAAGAAGAATTAGACGCAGCAACTTTGGCGGGAATGAACGTTGTTCAACTTACTCGTCCAGGAACAGTTGCTTCAAAAAAATATACAACTGTGCATACTTTTAAGGAAATAATTACATGAAATCAAACGCATTTAGAACCATTTGGCTAAAAGATAAGGAAACAGTTGAAGTAATTGATCAACGTGTTTTACCGCATCGCTTGGAAACGGTAGTGCTTAAAACAGTAGATGATGTTGTTGATGCCATTAAAAAAATGATTATACGTGGAGCTCCATTAATTGCTGCAACTGCTGGTTATGGCGTTTATCTTGCTTTATTGGAAAAACAAAAAAACAATTTAGACGATGCATTTATAAAAAGTGCATTTGACAAATTAGCTGCTTCTCGTCCAACTGCAGTGAATCTTTTTTGGGCATTGAACAGAATGAAAAAAGTGGTTTTTGCTGAAACAGATACTACAAAACAAATTGAAAAAGCATTACTTGAAGCGAATAATATCGTTGAAGATGATGTGGAAACTTGTAGAATGATTGGCGTTCACGGTTTGCCTATTATTGAAGAAATTTGGAATAAAAACGGACATAAACCTGTTCAAATTTTGACACATTGCAACGCAGGGATGTTGGGTTGTATTGAATGGGGAACAATTACTTCACCGATTTATCAAGCGAAAGCAAAGGGAATTGACGTACATGTTTGGGTGGATGAAACGCGTCCGCGTGGACAAGGCTCTAATTTAACCGCTTTTGAGTTAACAAAACACGAAATTCCGCATACGCTGATTGTAGATAATACAGGTGGACATCTGATGCAACACGGAATGGTGGATTTAGTCTTAGTTGGAACAGACAGAACCACACGAGAAGGAGACGTTGCAAACAAAATTGGGACTTATCTAAAAGCGCTTGCGGCACACGATAATAAAATTCCTTTTTATGTTGCTTTGCCTTCTACTTCGATAGATTGGACGATTCGCAATGGATTAAATGAAATTCCAATTGAAGAGCGCGACGAAAATGAAGTAAAAAATGTTTTCGGAAAATTACCCAACGGTGAACTAGCAAGTGTACTGATTTGTCCAGAAACTACAAAAGCTGCCAATTATGGCTTTGATGTTACACCAGCTAGATTAGTCACAAAATTGATTACAGAACGTGGTGTTTGCGAAGCAAATGAAACAGGGTTACTCCATCTATTTCCAGAGAAAAAATGATTCCATCCAACGTAAAAAATATCATTTTTGATTTAGGTGGATTATTAATCAAAATAGATTACAACAAAAGTGTTGAAGCATTTCGTAAATTAGGAATGCAAAACTTTGATGTTATTTACTCTAAAATGCAACAAAGCACACTTTTCGATTTGCTTGAAACGGGAAAAATTAGCGAAGCAGATTTCATCCATGAATTGAAACAACATTTGCCTTCTGAAATTACAGAACAACAAATTCTCGACGCATGGAACAGTATGCTCTTGCATTGGTCCGTCGAAAACCTGAATTTAGTTAAAGAATTAAAAAAGAAATACAATCTTTTCCTGTTTAGCAATACAAATAGTATTCATCAAGCAGCTTTTTTCAAACTATTGGAACAAGAAATCGGTGAAAAAGATTTGTCAGATTACTTCGTAAAAACCTATTATTCCCACGAATTTGGAATGCGTAAACCAAACGAAGCTTCTTTCAAGCAAATTATTGATAATCATCAACTTAATTCGGATGAAACTTTGTTTTTAGATGATTCAGAACAGCATATTGTTGGCGCTAGAAAAGCTGGAATTCAAGCTATTCATATAGAAACAAATGGTGATTTAGCCTATCTATTTTCCTAGATTTTTATAATTCTGCGTTTTGCTTCTTATCAAATTTTCATTGTTTATAAGAAATTGATTTGCGTTTAAAACGTCCGTCAATATTCAATTACTTTGTATAAAACTGTTCAGATGGAAAAGAAAATTGTAACATTCGTTTTGGGTTTAATTGTGTTAAGCTCATGTGTGCCTTCAAAAAAATACAATGAATTATTAGAAAGTCAACGCCTCTGTTCAGAAGAATTAGCGAAGTATAAAACACTTGCAATAGACAATGAAGGACTTGCAAAAAACCTTCAAACGGAATATGATATTGCTAAAAAAGACATTGAAACGCTTAAAAAAGATACAGCAGAAATTGGAGAAAAATACCGTCTTCTACAAGTAGAATACGATAAATCAATGGCGCTTAATCAAGTGTTAGAAGGTAAGTTTGATCAATTGCGTTCTACAGGAACGAAACAAATCTCTGCACTTCAAGCTAATCTAGAAGAAAAATCAGTAGAAATTCAACAAAAAGAAAATGCTTTACGAAAATTAGAAGCTGACCTACAAGAAAAAGATCGTTTATTACAGGCACGAGAAGCTAGAGTAAATGAATTAGAATCTATGATTGCTCAAAAAGATCAGGCGGTTCAAGATTTGAAAACTAAAATCTCTAAAGCATTGCTTGGCTTTGAAGGAAAAGGATTAACTGTTGTAGAAAAAGACGGAAAAATATACGTGAGTCTAGAAGCTAAATTACTTTTCCCTTCTGGTTCCACTTCAGTAGAAGATGAAGGTAAAAAAGCGCTTATTCAACTTGCTAAAGCATTAGAATCAAACGAAGATTGGGAAATCATTGTAGAAGGCCACACGGATACTGATAAGTTAAAAAGTTCCGTTTCACCAAAAAATAACTGGGAACTTTCAGTATTAAGAGCTACTTCAGTTGTAGAAATTATGCTTGCTAACTCTACAATAGATCCAAAAACGCTTGTTGCAGCAGGAAGATCTGAATTTCATCCAGTAGATGTAAACGACAAAGCGAAAAACAGACGTATCGAAGTGATTATTTCTCCTAACTTGGATAAATTATTCCAACTATTAAATAACAAAGAAGACTAAATAGCTTCTCTGTTATATTTATTTATAGTAATTCTGATAGTTTCTTGTTTTTATTGAAATGAGAAATGAGGTCTTCTGTTTTTGAATCAAAATAGTTCTCTAACAAAAACGTACTCAAATAATCGCGGTAGCTTTCTTTTGAAACAATCGGTTTATACATATATCCTCTTCCTACTTTTTTGTGGCGTACAAATTTCTTCTTCTCCAAAATACGGATGAGCGTAGAAACTGTATTATAAGCTGGAGCAGTTTCAAAATGCGCTAGAATCTCTTTTACGCTAGCTTCTTCAAGCTTCCATAAAATGAGTAATATGGTTTCTTCTCCTGACGTTAAACGTTTCATATACATTCAATAAAAAAAGAGGCTTTAACACCTCTTTCAAAAACTATAAACTTAATTTTTTACGAATATCTTTCGGTAAAGCATCTTTATGAATATAAATATTCATTGTCTTATATCTAAAGTAATTTTCAGAAACATATAAATATCCTTTTGGATAATTTCCTGTTCCCCAAGAATTTTTTACTAAGAAATAATACGTTCCATTTGCTCCTTTATACAATCCTACGATGTGCATTCCATGATCATCTGTAGTTGTTTTATTGTCATAACCTTCTTGACGTAACTCTTGTGTAATTGTCAATTCTTTTACTGGTTCCATAAAAGCATTTGATTTTTTCTCAGCGCCTTCATCAGAGAAGTTTTTATTATCTCTTCCTTTGATAACAATTGTTGATGGATCTTCTGGTACAATAGCAATTCCTTCTCGGAAGTTAAACCCACTTTCAGAAACATCAGCACCCCAAGCAACAGTATAACCATTTTTCAATGCTTCTTTTGCAACTGTTACCATATCATCTAAAGGAACATTATAACTTGTTCCCCAGTTCCAATTATCTTGAATTGCCAAAAAGCAAGGCGCGAAGAAAGGATGATTTGTATACGATGTGATAGAAACATAATCATCCATATTCAAATCTAAATACGAAGCAAAAGATGTGGGTGTATATTCTTTTCCATTATACGTAAATTTCTCGGGAGTCATTCCAAGATAAGCATCTAAAATTCCGCTTAAACCTACTTTCCAAGATGAAGAAAGAGAACCTCCTTTTGGGATATTTGTTGAATAAGATTTTACTCCTTCCATATATCCGTTTATTACGCTAAACAATTCTGAATGGTTGTATGTAGTTTTGCCTTCCTTTAAGCCTGTATAAATACTCTGAGGTACAATTCCGTAATTGCGAATTGCCCAAGGAATATCGTGAAAGGCACCACCTTCACTAAAATTAGATTTTCCATCCATTCGGATGTATTTATCTGCTTTTCCTTCGTAAGCTTTTCTAACAACGAACATTTCAGATAAAACGGGAGCGTCTTTCATTCCTTTTCGAATCAATTCTGATTCAAAGAAAGAAAGTGCTGAAAAACTCCAACATGTTCCTGTATAACCTTGGCTTTGTACTGGAGTTGCATCTAAATGAGCAACTTTTTCAAATTTGTAAGCACTTCCTTCTTGATTCGTTACTACATCTTGAGCAAACATTAAACCTGAAAGCAAAAGTAAAGCAACTGTAAACAAACATTTTTTCATACCTTCTATTTTTTAGAGTGTAGAAAAGTACTAAAAAAACAATAGAATAAGGATTATTCGGGAATTATTTTCTCAACAACCAAGTTTCAATGCCGTTTTGCGCAATGCTTGTTTTGTTTTGTTGTGCTTGCTCTAAAGAAGAATATTGAGCAATAGAAACACGGTAAAGATTACCTTTTACATCTAAAATGATTGCTTTATAGCCTTTTGAAATACAATCTTTCACAAAATCATTTGCATTTTGTTCAGATGAAAAACAGCCGCCAATTAAATGAAAAGGAGCATTCGATTGATTTAATTTAGTATTTACTTTTGCTTTAGACAAACGAATAGGAATGTATAATTCATCGTTAAATTTGTAATTATAAATCGTTACTTCATCAGAAATGGATTTTACCATTTCATCAAATGTTTGATCAATAACAACTTTATTAGGTGAATATGTAAGTTCTTCTGGTTTATAAACAGATGTATTGGATGTTCTGAAAGGATTGAAATCTGCTAAAGCAATTTTTCCTGTTTCAAGAACCGGTGTTTTCATTGGAATCCAATAAGCGAAAAAGCCAATAGGAATGATAACTGCTGCAGCCAAAGCTCTCCAAGGGAAATGTCGCGTAGACATTTTCACTTCTTTTGGAGTTGTAACAACTTCTTTTTTAACAAGAGGAGAAATAATTTCCTTTACTTCATTATTTATAGGCAATGAAATAATAGGCTTTTCAACTTCAGGACTTGGAGCAAACTGAGGTTTCTCAACAACTTTTGTTTCTATTGCTCTTTCTGGTTCAGCAGCAATAAATTTCAAATCACTTAATCCAAATGAATTAAGCAATAAATTAAAGAAACGATCTTGTTCAAATAAAATATTTCCTGCAGTATCTTTATATAAAATACCAATTTTTTCTATTTCTACTCTGTTACCATTTTGAATAGATTTATTCCACTCTAATAATTCTAAACGGACAGAATCAGCAGCTTCATTGAATGAAAGTTGATTTTCTGTAGCAACAGAATTGATTAAAAGTCCATCATTTTTTTGAAGATGACGATTAAAAACCAACTCTTTAGAAGGAGCTTTAATTTGGTTCTTTTGCCAATCAATAGACGCAGAAGTGCTTCTCGCAACGAACCCACCAAAATCAGGAATGATAAGGCAATCGTGGCGAAGTAACAGTTGTAATATGTGCGAATCTAAGTTCATTTATAACACAAATATAAACAATTCATTGTTAAAAATACACTTTTGTGTTTAAAGTAACGATAAAACTGCTTCTACATCCTCTGGTGAATCGATGTTTGGAGTCTCAATTGTCGTTTCCACAATTGATATTTTATACCCGTGAAATAACCATCTTAATTGCTCTAAGGACTCTGTTTTTTCAAGTAAAGTCGGTTCTAAACTTGCTATTTCTTTTAAAATAGAAGTTCGATAAGCATACAAACCAATATGTCGCAAATAGGGGTAATCATGTTTTCCACTAATGTCATGAGGAATAACACTTCTGCTAAAATAAAGTGCTTGATAGAATTTATCGCAAACTACTTTTATGCGGTTTGGATTTTGAATTTCACTTAATTGCATGGTTTTAATTCCCAAGGTTGCTATTTCAACTTTTGGATTTGAGAATGAAGAAATTAATTGACTTAATTGCAATGGGTTAACCAAAGGTTCATCGCCTTGAATATTAATGGCTAAATCAAAATCATTATATTGTTTTACAACTTCAGCACAACGATCTGTTCCTGAATTATGACTTTTAGAAGTCATCATAACTTCGCCGCCAAAAGACAAAACGTGCTGATAAATTCGCTCATCATCTGTGGCAACAATGACTTTTTGTAAATCTGAACATTTTTTTGCTCCTTCATATACACGCTGAATCATGGTTTTACCTTTTAAATCAATCAAAGGTTTTCCCGGAAAGCGAGAAGAATCGAAGCGTGCAGGAATAATGCCTAATGTTTTCATAAATATTGTTTGTGAACAATTTTCAAATCCATTTCAAACTTAGAAAGAAAATTGTATTTTTGTGGTAACTAACCTAATCTTATTTATTTTGACCACAACCGATCACCTTTATCCATTGGCGTTGACTCTATTAAACGGCATTGGAAGCAAAAAAGCCAAGCAATTAATCGAAATATTAGGCTCTGCAGAAGCCGTCTTTCTTGAAAAAAAGCATCTTTTAGCGAAATTACCACAAGTTAATCCTCATGTTTTAAAAACGCTGAATCGCTCAGCTGCGCTTGCTGCTGCGGAAGAGAAATTAAACCTCATCGCAAAATATCCTTGTTCCATCTTTTATTATCAAGATGAACAATATCCAAATCGTTTAAAAAGTCAAGACGATGCTCCTCTTTTACTGTATGGAAAAGGAAATTTAAACATGAATGTTTCTAAAATTGTTGCTGTCGTTGGAACACGCAATATGACACATTATGGGAGACAAATTTGCGAAGAATTGGCAAATGGATTAAAAAGTATCAATGCAACAGTTGTAAGTGGTTTAGCACTGGGTGTTGATGGTGAAATTCATAAAAACTGCGTAAAAAATGATTTACCAACAATTGCCGTTCTTGGTCATGGATTGGATAGAACATATCCTTCTAGTCATAGAGATTTAGCAGATGCCATGATGGACCAAGGAGGTTTACTAACCGAATTTATACCTGGAACTTTACCTGATAGAGAAAATTTCCCCATGCGAAATAGAATTGTGGCTGGAATGGTGGATGCTGTAATTGTTGTTGAAAGTGGAATTAAAGGCGGTTCTCTCATTACGTGTGAATTAGCAAATGATTATCGAAAAGAAGTATTTGCTTTTCCTGGAGATGTTTTTGCAGAATATTCGAGAGGCTGCAATAAAATAATTGCTAATCACAAAGCGCATTTGGTTACTTCTTGTGATGAAATTCTTCAATATATGGAATGGGGCGCTCCTATTAGCAAACAATCGACGCTTAATTTATTTGAAACACTTGATGAAGATCAACAGGTTATCATTGATTTGCTAAAAGATAAAAATGATTTATCAATGGATGCTTTGATTGTATTAACTGATTTTAGCGTAGGAAAAATAAATAATCTGTTGCTTCAATTAGAACTGATGGGATTTGTATTAAGTCTTCCCGCAAAACGCTATAAAATTGATTGGCAAAAAATGAGCGCATAAAAAAAGCCGGTCTTGAAAATCAAGACCGGCTTTTTTTATGCCTTTTTACTGTTAACAATATTCATCATAAACAGAAGAAAGATGTTCAGCAATCATTTCAGCTGATTTTCCTTCAATATGGTGTCTTTCAATAAAATGAACCAATTTTCCATCCTTAAAAAATCCTATAGAAGGAGAAGATGGAGGGTATGGTAAGAAATGTTTTCTTGCTTGAGCTGTAGAATCTACATCAACTCCTGCGAAAACAGTTACTAAATTGGTTGGAATTTTTGAATTTTTTAATGATTGAATAACACCTGGTCTCATAGAGCCCGCTGCACATCCACAAACAGAGTTTACCACAACTAGTGTGGATCCTGACGTGTTTGTTAATGCAGCATCAACTTCTGCCGCTGCAGATAATTCAACAAAACCAACGTCTGTTAAATCTTTTTGCATTGGCGCAACTAATTCTGGAGGATACATAATTTATTGTTTTTAATTACAAGTACAAAGGTACGAATTAATTCAATGGAAAATGCAAAGCAAACTGAGTTCCATTCGCATTTATATACTCGAATTGTCCGTCAATTTGTTCCGATAAAGAAGCAATCAAATTATAACCCATCGTATTACGATTTTTCACTTCTTCAATGGGTGGCATTCCAACGCCGTCATCTTTGATGATTAAAACCACAATATTTTTATATAATTTCAAAGAAACATCTATAATACCGTATTTTTTTACAAAAGCATGTTTGATACAGTTGGTCATTACTTCGTTGATAATCAGTCCACATGGAGTAGCTTTGTCAATTTTAAGGAAGATAGGATCAGCTACGACATTTATTTCAAGTTGAACATTGGTTTCTTGTGTGTTTTTGATATCCTCACAAAGTTCTTTTACATAATCATTTAACGCAACTTCGTTAAAATTGCCACGTTCGTATAATTTTTTGTGTACAAGCGCCATAGTCATTACGCGATTAGAACATTCGTTCAGTACTTGATGCACAAGTTTCTCATCTGAATGAGACTTTTGCCAATTCAGCATTCCCGAAACTACTGCTAAATTATTTTTAATTCTATGGTGTACTTCTGCCAATAAAATATTTTTTTCGTGGAGTGCAACTTCCAGTTTATCAACTAATTGTTGTGTTTCATTTATCTGATTGTTCAAATGAAATTGAGCCATGACAGCCTTATTACTATGCAAATAAATTAACATCATCGTAACAAATAAGCTAATCAAAAAATTAACAATAGAAAAGATATCTTTTGCAGGAATCAGTGATGAACTTACTGAAATCATATCAAAATATACAATCGTTCCTGCATGAAATAAGAATGTAATAGTATAGTGAAGAAACAGTTCTTTTCGGTAGTTTGGAAGTGGATTTAAGAATGAAATACCAGCAACAAGTGGAAAAAGCGAATATAGATTTAAAACGTTGCCAACTATCGTAACATTATATAATGTAATCCCAATATTACACGCGTGTATAATTATAGCCACAGAATAGCGAACTTTACCAATACGATTGAAAAAAGGGATTAAACAAATAAAGAGAGCAAGTAATAAGAAGGCGAAACCGTCTTCATTTTTTTGATGAACAAAAGCAACAATTGAAGGATAAACGAGAGAAACAAATAAAATAGCGCCATAAAGATTTGTTGTACGAATACGACTATTTTCCTCAAACATTAAATTAGGCTTGCCGCTTTTCGTTTGCTTTTTACGCATTGATTATTTGGTATTAATTGTGTTCGAAATTAATCTTTTTTTTCACCCGATCGATAGAGATTTCAGGGTTTAATGAAACTTTATTTTCTAGATATTCAGCGAAATGAGTTAAGAAATAGGGTGCTAATAAATAGCCTTTTGCGCCTAGCCCATTGAAAATGAAAAGATTATTTTGTGCGGGATGTCTTCCTACAAGAGGTCTTCTATCCACAACTGTAGGACGAATTCCTGCTTCTTGATGTATAATTTTAAACGGAATTTGTATTAAATTTTCAATATGTGATATAATTTCTTCTTTTGCTTCTTCAGTCGTATGAAGCGTTTCGTTGTCCCATTCATAGGTTGAACCGGCTTTGTATGTGCCGTTTTCTAAAGGAAGAAAAAAACATTTCCGATTGAGAATTTCCGATTGATCGATAGGAGTATCCAGTTCAATAGAAAGTAATTGTCCTTTGGTTTGCGTCAAAGGTAAATAGTTGAAAAAGGGATTTTTCAAGCCATGATAACCTTCACAAAAGATAATCTGCTCAAAATGTTCTTCTCCGATACTACAACCTGATTCAGTTACACTATCATAATTGAATTTAGCGGTAATGAGTAAATCGTTTTTTTGAAAATAGACCCGATTAGATTCAATAAAAACAGGCGCATCTACATAGCATGCTTCATGAACAAGCGCATTACCAAATGGTTGATTCAAATAAGATGGAGCTTCGTCACTTACTTCATTGATATAAGGTTTAAATACTGATAATGAAGCTTTTTTCTTCCATTCATCTCTTTCTTGTTCACTTGAAAAGGCTCTGCGAATAGTTCGTTTATGAAGAAATTTTACGGCTAACTTTTCTTCTAAAGATTGATACATTTCTATTGCCGAAGGATAACATTCATCTACCATCCAACTTTTAGTTGTTCTTCGAAAAACAATAGGATTGATAATTCCAGCAGCAATAGCAGAGCTATTATTAATTCCCGTATCGATGATTTTAAATGAGAATCCACGATCTTCTAATATATGTGCCAATAACGTTCCAGATAAACCTTGACCAACAATAAGGTATTTATATTTTTTCATTTTGCAAAAGCTAAACTTATCACACTTACTTCACAACCTTCAATTTTTTGCTGCAAGATTCTAACACAAGACTCTAATGTTGCACCAGTTGTAATCACATCATCAACAATACAAAGATGCTTGTTTTTCCAGTCTTCGGGATGATTCAAATCAAAAATATTATCTACATTATCCCAACGTTCCATTTTTCCTTTTTTGGTTTGCGTTTTTGTGTTTTTAGAACGTGTTAAAAGTTTTGTTTCAATTGGAATAGTTAATTTATTGGATAACCCTTGTGCTAATAATTCACTCTGATTATACCCTCGTTTAAATTTCTTTTTTGGATGAAGCGGAACAGGAATGAAAAAATCTGGAATATCTTCCTTCCATTTTATCTTTAACTTTTCAGCCATTTTTTCTCCCATAGCAATTGCCAACTGTTGATTGTTTTGATACTTGATACTATGAACCAAATCATGTGTAGAATTCTTTTTAGTAAAATACAAAAGGCTAAATGTAGATTTCAGAAATACTCTCCCCCAAAATAATTCATCTAAGGGAGAACTTTCTTTGTAGGATTCAAAATAAGTATAATGTAAATCAGATGTACATACAAAACATAAATTTTGCATTCCATCTGGTAATTGTATTTTACAAACAGCACACGTATTTGGAAAAACTAATGCCATTAAATCATTTTTGATTTGCCTAAGTTTTCCTGTAACATTATGTAGAGCTTGACCTTGCATGTTTCATTCACAATTTGATGTTCACAAGATAACACAAACTGTTTCAATTGAAACGTATTTCAAGCTAAATTTAAGGGTAGCTTATTTAACATGTTGCAAGGGAGATTGTTAACCACAAAGTTGCTTATATCTTCGATAAAACACATAAATAGTACTGTGAATATCTTTGCGTAAATGTTAATAAGCCGGCAAAGCATTGCTTGTCGGGGGATTGATGTCACCATTGTTGAAAACTGAAGAATTTTGTGAATTTCTTTAGTTGTTTTAGCAGGATATTTTGACAACTTTTGTATGCTTCAATTAAGAAAGTGTTTTTAAAAATACTTTACCATCTGAAGAAAAATAAAATTGTTAAACATTGACAGAAATTGCCTCAAAAAGGTACGTACATTGTTGTGCCTTTAGTGGATTTTTTTGTCTAAAAATAGAGTATTATGGAAGAAAAATTAGAGCCGATTTTAGTAGAAAACAAAGATAGATTTGTGTTGTTTCCAATTAAACACGATGATATTTGGGCTTACTACAAAAAAGCGGAAGCAAGTTTTTGGACTGCTGAAGAAATTGACATGTCTGTTGACTTAGTTGATTGGGCGAATAAATTAAATGACGACGAAAAACATTTTATCAAGCACGTATTAGCATTTTTTGCTGCGTCTGATGGAATTGTAAATGAGAATTTAGCAGAAAATTTCCTTTCAGAAGTTCAATACACAGAAGCAAAATTCTTTTACGGATTTCAAGTCGCAATTGAAAATATTCACTCAGAAACCTATTCTTTGTTAATCGATACTTACATTAAAGACAACAAAGAAAAAGCACATTTGTTTAATGCAATTGACACAATGGATTGCGTTAGAAAAAAAGCAGATTGGGCGCTAAGATGGATTGATGAAGGATCATTCCAAGAGCGTCTTATTGCATTTGCTGCGGTAGAAGGTATTTTCTTTTCTGGTTCATTCTGTTCTATTTTCTGGTTGAAAAAACGTGGACTTATGCCAGGACTTGCATTTTCAAACGAGTTAATTTCGCGTGACGAAGGTCTACACTGTGATTTCGCATGTTTATTGTACAATAAACACGTTGAAAACAAATTGCCAAAACAAAAAATTGTTGATATTATCGTTGATGCAGTTAACATCGAAAAAGAATTCGTTTTAGATGCACTTCCTGTTCGATTAATTGGAATGAACAGCGATTTGATGTCACAATATATTGAGTTTGTTGCAGATCGTTTATTGTTAGAATTGAATTGCGAAAAACAATATAATGTAACGAATCCTTTTGATTTCATGGATATGATTTCAATTCAAGGAAAAACAAACTTCTTTGAAAAACGTGTTGCTGAATATCAAAAAGCTGGAGTTGCTGGCGGAGATAACAACCAAACGTTTACAGTAAATGAAGACTTTTAATTTTAAGAACCCTATAAACCACATATAAATCACACTTATAATCATTTATCTATGTATGTATTAAAAAGAGACGGACGCAAAGAGTCTGTAAAATTTGACAAAATTACTGCGCGAATTATCAAAATGTGCTACGGATTAGATCCATTAGTATCGGCAGAACTTGTTGCAATGAAAGTAATTGAGGGGCTCTATGACGGTGTTACCACAAGCCAGTTAGACAATCTTGCAGCAGAAGTTGCAGCCTCAAAAACAATTGAGCATCCAGATTATGCTCTTTTGGCATCAAGAATCGCAGTCTCTAACTTACACAAGAAAACGAGTAAATCTTTTTCTGAAGTGATGGAAGATCTTCACAAGTACATCGATCCAAAAACACAAAAACCGGGACCAATGCTTGCTGATGATGTTTATCAAATCATTCAAGAAAATAAAGATTTGTTGGACTCAAGTATCATTTACGATCGTGATTTTCGTTATGACTATTTTGGATTCAAAACATTAGAGCGTTCTTATTTATTAAAAGTAAATGGTGAAATCGCTGAACGTCCGCAACACATGTTGATGCGCGTTTCAATTGGAATTCATAAAAACGATGTTCAATCAGCTATCAAAACTTATAACTTGATGTCTGAAGGTTGGTTTACACATGCTACGCCAACATTGTTTAACGCTGGAACTCCAAAACCTCAAATGTCTTCATGCTTTTTGTTGACTATGAAAAGCGATAGCATAGAAGGAATCTATAGTACACTTCAATCATGTGCTCAAATTTCTCAATCTGCTGGTGGAATTGGTTTATCTATTCACGATATTCGTGCAAAAGGTTCATACATCAAAGGAACAAACGGAGAATCTAACGGAATTGTACCAATGTTGCGTGTATTTAACGATACAGCTCGTTATGTAGATCAAGGTGGAGGAAAACGTAAAGGTTCTTTTGCAATCTATATCGAACCTTGGCATGCTGACGTATTTGATTTCCTTGATTTGAAGAAAAATCACGGTAAAGAAGAACAACGTGCAAGAGATTTATTCTACGCATTATGGATTCCAGATTTATTCATGAAACGTGTAGAAGAAAATGGAAATTGGACTTTAATGTGTCCTAACGAATGTCCAGGTCTTTCAGATGCTTGCGGTGATGAGTTTGTAGCTCTTTACGAAAAATATGAAAGCGAAGGAAAAGGTAGAGAAACTATCAAAGCACAAGATTTATGGTTTAAAGTTCTTGAATCTCAAATTGAGACAGGTACACCATATATGTTGTACAAAGATGCTGCGAACCTTAAATCAAATCAACAAAATTTAGGTACAATCAAGTCTTCAAACTTATGTACTGAAATCATGGAATACACTGCGCCAGATGAAACTGCAGTTTGTAACTTGGCTTCAATAGCATTGCCTAAATATATTGAAGATGGTGTATTTGATTTTGATAAACTTTTCGAAGTTACGTATCAATCAACGATCAACTTGAATAGAATTATCGATGAGAATTTCTATCCAGTTCCAGAAGCGCGTAATTCAAACATGCGTCACAGACCAATTGGACTTGGTGTTCAAGGATTAGCAGATGCTTATATTTTAATGCGTTTCCCTTTTGAATCTCCAGAAGCAATTCAATTAAATAAAGATATTTTTGAAACAATCTATTATGCAGCAATGACTGCTTCTAAAGATTTGGCAAAAGAAGAAGGTCCATACGAATCTTGGAAAGGTTCACCAATTTCAAAAGGAATTTTCCAATTTGATATGTGGAATGTTACTCCAAGCGCAAGATGGGAGTGGGATGTACTTCGTGAAGAAGTGAAAGAACATGGTGTGCGTAACTCATTGTTAGTTGCTCCAATGCCAACTGCTTCAACTGCCTCAATCTTAGGAAATAACGAATGTTTCGAACCATATACTTCAAATATCTACACGCGTAGAGTTTTATCTGGAGATTACATCATCGTAAACAAACATCTTCTTAAAGATTTAGTAAAAGAAGGATTGTGGAACGAAGAAATGCGTCAAAAATTGATGTCATCAAACGGATCTGTTCAAAATATCGAAGAGATTCCACAAGAATTGAAAGATTTGTACAAAACTGCTTGGGAAATTTCTCAAAAAGCAATTATCGAGCAAGCTGCTGATCGTGGAGCATATATCTGCCAATCACAATCGTTGAATATTTTCATGGAACAACCGAATTTCGGTAAATTGACTTCTATGCACTTCTACGGTTGGAAAAAAGGACTTAAAACAGGAATGTACTATTTACGTACAAAAGCTGCAACCGATGCTATCAAATTTACAGTTGATAAAGTGGCTGCAAGTCAAAATATAACAGCACAAAGTGTAGAAGACCAACAAGCTGCAATAGCATGTTCACTGGATGATCCAGAAAACTGCGAAATGTGCGGAAGTTGATTTACTGATAAATAATCTTAAGAGCCTCTAAATTTTTTAGAGGCTTTTTTATTGGAAATAACCCTGAAAAATTGGTTTTCCACTTAAAGTTCAAGTAACTTTGTCGCATAAATAAATAAATCGATTTTCGAAAATGGATAATACACTCGAAACAACCATCATAGAAGTTCTAAAAACAATATACGATCCAGAAATACCTGTTGATGTATATGAATTAGGACTCATTTACGAAGTTAAAATAGCAGAAGGCGGTAAAGTTACCATCGAAATGACTTTGACTTCTCCAAACTGTCCTGTTGCTGAATCACTTCCTCAAGAAATAAAAGATAAGATTCTTGAAATAGAAGGTGTAGAAGAATCTACCGTAAATGTAGTTTTCGAACCGCCTTGGGACAAAGATATGATGAGCGAAGAAGCTAAATTAGAACTTGGATTCTTATAAAAATCACTTTATTAACGATGTTTTTTGTTAGACAAAAAACATCGTTAATGTTTTCAGTAATTAGTTTCCGTAAGTCATGAGGTACGACTTTAAAAAGTCATTGATTTCTCCATCTAAAACAGCGTCCACATTCCCCGTTTCAACGCCTGTTCTAACATCTTTTGCCAATTTATAAGGATGAAGTACGTAATTGCGAATTTGTGAGCCCCATTCTATCTTTTTCTTACCCGCTTCAATTTCATTACGTTTCTCTAACCTTGCTCTCAATTCTAATTCGTACAATTGAGATTTCAATAATTGCAATGCCTTCTCTTTATTACCGAGTTGAGAACGAGATTCTGAATTTTCAATAACAATTCCAGAAGGAGCGTGACGTAAACGAACAGCCGTTTCTACTTTGTTTACATTTTGACCTCCTTTTCCGCCAGAACGGAATGTTTCAAAGGTATAATCAGCTGGATTAATATGAATGTCTATTGTATTATCGATAAGTGGATAAACATAAACCGAAGCAAATGATGTGTGTCTTTTTGCATTTGAATCAAATGGAGAAATACGCACCAAACGATGAACGCCATTTTCGCCTTTCAAGAATCCAAAAGCAAATTCTCCTTCAAACTCTAATGTAACTGTTTTAATCCCAGCTACATCTCCTTCTTGAAAATTGATTTCTTTTACTTTGTACTTATTTTTCTCTCCCCACATGATGTACATACGCATGAGCATAGCTGCCCAATCGCAACTTTCTGTACCACCCGCACCCGAAGTAATTTGTAAAACAGCATTTAAGCTATCTTCTTCTCCAGACAACATGTTTTTGAGTTCAAGCTCTTCAATATCGTTTACAATAGACTTATACAATTCAACTACTTCTTCTTCTGAAGCTTCACCTTCTTTGAAAAAATCGATTAATACAGATAAATCATCCAGTTGAGAAGTAAGTTTGTCGTAAGCCTCTATCCAATATTTTTTACCGCGTATTTTTTTTAAAAGAACCTCAGCACTCGCGGGATCATCCCAAAAATGAGGGTCTTGCGTTTTCAAATCATCTTCGTGAACCTCTGACCGTTTTTTGTCAATGGTTAGATAATTAGAAAGATTTTGTATGCGTTTATCGAGTTCTTTATGTTGTTCTTGTGTAATCATCAAGCAATATTGTGGTGTAAAAGTACGATAAAGTTGAGAAATGAGTTTGTGTTTTTAACAGTATTGAATAATATCGTTTGCAGAATAGAGAAATTACTTGCAAAGATGAATTCCTTAGTATAGTTTTGTTGAAGATGATTGCTACAAAGAAAATCCTTGTTTCTGTTACGAATGACTTGGTCACAGACCAACGCGTGCATAAAGTTTGCACATTCTTATCAGAAAATGGATTTGAAGTAATTCTTATCGGTAGAAAGCGAAAACATAGTTTGACTATGGAAAAACGCATTTATTCGACAAAAAGAATGCGTTTATTGTTCGATAAAGGCGTTGCTTTTTATGTAGAATATACAATTCGCTTGTTTTTTGTGCTGATTTCTAAAAAATGTACGCATATTTTATCCAATGATTTGGATACGCTTCTTCCGAGTTATGTTGCTAAGAAATTAAAGCGAAAATGCACATTTATTTATGATTCACACGAATATTTTACGGAAGTACCAGAGTTAATTGCTCATCCAACGAAGAAAAAAATTTGGGAAACGGTAGAAAAGTTCATTTTCCCAAAATTGAAGAAAGTATACACGGTTAACGAATCTATCGCAGAAAAATACCGTTCAAAATATCATGTGGAAGTTGCTGTTGTGAGAAATCTTGCTCCAAAATGGTATCCAGTGGATATTAAGTCAAAAGAACAATTGGGAATTCCTGTAAATAGAAAACTAATCATCGCACAAGGAGCGGGAATAAATGTAGACCGAGGAATAGAAGAAGCTGTGCAAGCAATGAAATATACAGAAAATATGTTTCTGATGATTGTTGGCGATGGCGATGTGGTTGAACAACTGAAACAAACCGTTCTCGAAGAAAATTTAAACAATAAAGTTGGATTCTATGCTAAACGTCCTTATCAAGAAATGATGCAATACACGTATTATGCAGATTTAGGAATTACCTTGGACAAAGACACCAACCTCAATTATCGTTTTTCCTTGCCCAACAAAGTATTTGATTACATTCAAGCGAAAACACCTATTTTAGCATCCGATTTAGTGGAAGTAAAAAAGGTAGTACTAGAAAATAAGGTGGGTGTAATCATTACTTCTCACGATCCGAAAGATTTAGCAAAGGATTTTGATGAAATTTTATCGAATGAAGAAGAACTCAATGAATTGAAAAAAAATTGCGAAGAAACGGCACAACGACTTTCATGGGAAAACGAACTTCAAACATTAAAAAAAATCTATGAAATCAGTTGATAAAAGTGGTATTCACATCGTTTCTTTTGATGTTCCTTTTCCAACGGATTATGGTGGAGTAATTGACGTTTATCATCGATGTAAATCGCTTAAAGAAATAGGTGTATACGTTATTCTACATTGTTTTGAGTACGGAAGAGGTGAACGAGCTGAATTATTAAAAGTAGCCAACGAAGTTCATTATTATCCTAGAAAAAAGTCACTTGCTTCGCTTTTATCTAAAAAACCGTTTATTGTTGCTTCGCGAAATGCTCCAGAGCTTTTAGAAAACTTGGTAAAGGATAATTTTCCCCTATTATTTGAAGGAATTCATACGTGCTTTTTCTTAGATCATCCGAGGTTGAAAAATCGTTGGAAAGGTGTTAGAGCACACAACGTAGAGCATAATTATTACGAAGAATTAGCCAAAATTGAGTCTAATTTTTTTAGAAAGCTATTCTTTAGAGTGGAAGCTAAAAAATTAGAAAAATACGAAGCGATTTTTTCTTTAGCAGATGAAATTCTTACAGTAACTCCAAAAGACACACTCTATTTTAAGAAAAAATACAAAAAAGGAATTTATATTCCTGTATTCAATCCATTGAATTGGGGTGAAGGAGAAAAAGGAACAGGAAATTATGCTTTGTTTCACGGGAATTTATCCGTTATGGAAAACGAATTTGCATTTCGATTTATCACCAGTGAGATTTGGGAAAACGAATTCAAACTTCGTTTAATTGTTGCCGGAAAAAATCCTTCGCAAAGGTTTTTAGATTATTTGAATTCATCGCCCTTCAAGGTGGAATGTGTTGCTAACCCAAGCAATGAAAAATTAAATCAATTGATCAGAGAAGCAAAAATAAATTTACTGCCTACTTTTCAAAATACAGGGATTAAGCATAAACTACTCAATTGCCTTTCGAATGGTGCATTTTGCATTGCAAATACACCTATGGTTGAAGGAACCGGATTAGAAAGAATGTGTTTTGTAGCAAATACAACAAAAGAATGGAAAAAACTCATTCAACAATTAACTGAAAAAGCAAATGACCAATCATTTTTCACTTCACGGCAAGAAGAATTACAGCAAATTTTTGATTGTACAGCAAATGCGCATAAAATTATGGCATTGGCAGAGAAATAGATTCAGTATCTCTTATAAAGCTTCTTTAGTTTTCTTATTTTTGCACAACAAAAAAACACAACATGAATTCCAGCACAACAATTTCTCGAACAAATTCTGAAAAATTATTTGAAAAAGCGAAAACATATTTTCCCGGTGGAGTAAATTCTCCTGTTAGAGCTTTCAAATCAGTTGATGGCGCACCTTTGTTTATCAAAAAAGGAGATGGTGCGAGAATTTGGGATGAAGACAACAATGAATTCATTGATTTTTGTGGAAGTTGGGGTCCATTAATTTTAGGGCACAATCCAACAGCTGTTAGAAAGAAAATTGAAGAAACATTACAAAACGGGACCAGTTTTGGAGCGCCAACGCGCTTAGAAAATGAATTAGCAGACCTCATCTTATCCCACAACAAATACATCGATAAAATACGGTTTACAAGTTCCGGAACAGAAGCCGTTATGTCCGGAATTCGCTTAGCGAGAGGATACACAAATCGCGATAAAATCATCAAATTTGAAGGTTGCTATCACGGACATAGCGATTCATTACTTGTAAAAGCAGGTTCTGGACTCGTTACGTTTGGTGAATCTTCAAGTGCAGGAGTTCCAAAAAGTATTGCTGCAGAAACATTGGTTCTTCCATTAAATGATTTACCAGCATTAGAAAAATGCGTAGCAGAATATCCCAACCAAATTGCATGCATTATCATTGAACCTATCCCGGCAAATAATGGTTTATTGCTTCAAGATAAGTCATTTTTATTGGCGCTTAGAGAAATATGTACTAAAAACGGGATTCTATTGTTTTTTGATGAAGTAATTTCTGGATTCAGAGTTGCGTTTTCAGGTGCCGCAGAATTATATGATATTCAACCAGATATTGTAACCTACGGAAAAATAATTGGTGGCGGTTTACCAGTTGGAGCGTATGGTTCAAGCGAGAAAATAATGTCTTGTATTTCTCCAGATGGAGCAGTTTATCAAGCGGGAACTTTATCTGGAAATCCAATTGCTATGTCGGCTGGTATTGCTGCATTAACAGAATGTATTGCCGAAGGATTTTATCAAGATCAAAAAGCACGTACAGATTATTTTGTAGACGCATTGAATACGTATTCAAAATCTAAAAATTATGATTTTGAAGTGTTTACGATTGGATCTATTTTTTGGTTAGCGTTTTCCAAGAAAGAAGCAATTAGAAGTGCAGATGAAATTGATAGCGACATGACTCCATTCAAAAAACTGCACAGTGCTTTATTAAATCGCGGAATTTATATTGGACCAAGTGGTTACGAAGTTGGATTTGTTTCAAAAGCACACTCTAAAGAAATTCTAACTGAGGCAATTCCGGCATTTTGTGATGCACTGGATGAAGTTTTCACTTCTTAAGATAATTTTGTGCAACTAAAAAACTATACCCGCGAATTTTCCTATAACTTAAAATTAGGATTACCTGTCATGATTGGTTTGTTCGGTCACACATTTGTTGGTTTGATGGACAATGTCATGGTTGGAAAATTAGGTGCGACAGAACTTGCTGCAGTTTCTTTAGGAAACAGTTTTATGTTTATTGCAATAGCCATTGGCATTGGATTTTCTGTTGCGATTACGCCCTTAATTGCGGAGTCTGATGGCGAAAAAAACTTTGTGCACGGACGAACTATTTTTCAAAATGGCTTATTTTTATGCACTATTTTAGGTCTTTTGTTGTTTCTTGGTTTGTATGCTTCAAGCCCAATTTTTAAATTCATGCAGCAACCAGATGAGGTTGTTGCATTAGCCATTCCTTATTTTAAATTGGTTGCAGTTTCTATTATTCCTATGCTCATATTTCAAGGATATAAGCAATTTGCAGATGGATTATCGGAGACCAAATATGCGATGTACGCCGTTATTTTTGCCAATGTAATCAACATTGTAGTGAATTATTTCTTTATTTATGGTATTTGGATTTTTCCTGCGCTAGGTGTTATGGGAGCAGCGGTTGGAACGCTCGTATCTCGTATTCTCATGGTATTTTTCATTTACTTCATTTTATCTAGGAAAAAGAAATTTAAACCTTATTTCAGAAAATTTAGATTCAAACGAATCAAAAAGATCTATATCAAGAAAATTATCCAACTTGGATTACCTTCTGCTATGCAGATGTTCTTCGAAATAGCCATATTTAACGTTGCTGTATGGTTTTCTGGAATATTAGGAGCGCCAACGCAAGCTGCCAATCAAATTGCGCTAAACCTTGGTTCGATGACATTTACTTTTGCCACAGGACTTGGTGTAACTGCAATGATTCGAGTAGGAAATCAAAAAGGAAAACGAGATTACAAAGAGTTGAGAAGGATTGCAGGTTCTGTTTTTCTATTAGTAATTTTGTTAGAAACATGTTTCATGATTCTCTTTATAACATGTAATACGCTTCTGCCGAAGATATTTGTGAATATGTCCGATGCGGATAAAATTGCTGAAAGTCTAATCGTTGTTGGTATTGCATCTAAATTATTGATTGTTTCTGGCTTATTCCAATTATTTGATGGAATTCAAGTGGTAGCTTTGGGCGCACTTCGCGGTCTTCAAGATGTAAATATTCCAACCTGGATTACACTAATTGCTTATTGGGTTATTGCATTTCCTCTTTTGTATTATTTAGGATTGCGAACTTCTTTAGGTGCAGTAGGGATTTGGATTGGACTTTTGGTTGGTTTGGCAGGTTCTGCAATATTACTGGTGCTCCGATTTCACTTTTTAACGAAAAGGTTAGTTGAAAATGCTGGATTAAGTACTATAAATTAAACCGAGTTAGAAATTGTTGTAAAGATTTCGTCTTTAAATCCTGTATTAGAAAACGATAGTTTTTTATGATTGTTTTTCTTCTAAAAGTTTAATATAACGATCTTTCTCCTGCAATAGTTTTTCGTAAAGCTCTTTTACCTGCTCTACTGGTGTATTGTTAAAGGCATGAAACTCTCCTCCAGAATTTAGGTTGTTAAAAATAAGGGACACATTAAATTCTAAAATTGTCTGTAAAGTAGTATCAAGAATTTTTGAAATTTCAAACAATAGCTGTATAGAGGCTGAGATTTCACCATTTTCTATTCTGCTGTATTGTTTTTGAGAAATATTAAGCATACTAGACACGTGCTCTTGCGTAAAATTTCTCATTTCACGCAAGTTTTTAATATTTCTTCCAATTTGTGTATCTGTGACCATAATTCAATAAAAAGCTCAAGTTAGTTATTTTGACTAATTCAGTCAACTATAAAAGCACTATTAATTAATAGATTGCATACAAACATACTTCTTTTTTCTTTAATAATTTAAACATAAAAGACAATCATAGTCTTATTGTTTTTTATGTTTTTGCTAGCATAAATTTACCTAAACTATAAATTTTTAAAATATGAGAAATATACTTATGATTATGTTTGTTTCGTTAATTGTTTTTTCTTGCAACAAACAAACTACACAGCCCAATGTTAAAGCAAATATTGATTATTCTAATGCCGTATGGGTAACGCCAAATGGAAAAGTAATTCCTTACAGTGAAAGGAATAATTGGAAAGAGTATGAGTTAGCTAATTTTTCCAATGAAAAAAGTTTAGGGAAGAGTTATCATGCAGTAGCTTGTAGTACACCAGAAATAGATTGTGGGTTATTGTGTAGAAAAGGTTTAGGCGGAGAATGCAATAAACCCGAAGATTGTATACCTTGTTCAAACTGTGGCTGCACGCCAATTGTAAATCCATACGAATAATTAATGGTTAATATAGTAACAAAAATAGACTTATGCGTTATGCAAGAAAGTGGGCTACTTAAAAGTATAAAAGCCCACTTTTTATTTATTTATTTAATTTATGTTATGAAATACCTTTCATTCACCCTTTTATTTTTGTGTTTTACTTATAGTTGTAATAAAAACAAAGGAACAGCACAAACTCTAAAGAGTAAATTTGTGTACACATATGATACTCTGCAAAGAACTTATAATGGAGATTTTACTAAAAACTATGTTGGGGGTATTGAATTGCATTGGAGGGATTCTACTACCTATGTGTTATATGATTTTTGTGGCAATAGTCAGCTGAAAGTAATTGATTTCGGTTCCGATTCCGTATTCAGCGTTTTTTTTAGTAATCCACAATTCGAAATGGTCGCTACTGCTTTCAAAAAAAATGATTTACTAGCCTTGAAGGAAAATGGAGACATTATTCGGTATTGTAATTATACTAATAATACAGATACTCTATTTAATATTTTCACAATTAGCAACCTAAAAAAATTAGGTATGGAGCCTTCGGATTATAGACCTGGAGGAGATCAGTTTATTCATATCCCAGAAAATACTTTTTATTTTTCCATACGGAAAGATTATGATATTAAAGGTAAGTTATACAATAAAGAAGAAGGATATCCTACCGTAGCGAAGTTGGATATGAATACAAAAGCAATAACACTTTTTGGCAGTGCTCCAAGATGTGTAGAAGAGCAATGCTATGGATTAAACAGTTGTCAACATACATTATACATAGATGATTCCATAATTATTTCAAATGACTGGAATGGAGAAATTTCAGTAATCAACACTATTACAAATAATAGCATTATAAGCGTAGCAAAAAGTGCTTACGATACGATTCCTATACAAAAATGGTCATATGATAAAAAGTATCCTGAAGGAGTTAAAAATGCAAAATGGAAGCATGGAATTTTATCACCTTGCTATGACCCACTTTTTTATAATCCATACAACGGTAATTATTACCGAATTTTCCATCCAGCTATGTCAGAGAAAAATGCGGACGGACTTTACAATACTCAATTTGACAAAAAAGCTGTTTTAATGGTGTTTGACAAAAATTTGCAATTGATAGATGAAGTTCTGCTTCCAATTAAACATTTAAGAATTATAAAGCTTTATCCTATAAAAGATGGTGTTGCTATATACATTCCCGAGCTTAGAACATACGACGGGGAGAAGTCTACCACGATGTTTTATTTACAGATTCACATAAAAAATGAAAAATAAACTACTGTTCTTTTTGATTATATTATTTTCTGCTTCTTGCCAACAGAAAAATGTTCAACTTTCACATACAGAAAGTATTTTTTTGGATAAATTACTTCAAAAAGACCAAGTTCTTAAAAAAGGAATCCATATTGTCTTTATTGCCAACAGGTCTGAATGTGGTATGTGTGAAGATGAAGCTTTAGCGTTCTACAATGAAGATTTTAGTCAGACAGAAAAAACTTTTGTTGTTCCTCAAGAAGATAAATACTACAATAATTGGAAGAATAAGATTAGTTTTCCGTCTTTAGAGCTAGCTAGATACGGTTTAGCCAATACCAGTGGCGATGTCTTTATCTTGAAAGATGGTGTTTGTGTTTTTAAAAAAACGTTGGTTTTAGGCAAACTAAAAAAACTTAAGCAAGAAATGCTTAAGGTATTATATGAGAAACCATAAATACTAAACTAAAGAATTAGGTGAAGTATAAAATTTACTCTTGAAACCCTTTTCTAACAGGCAATTTTGCGTCGTTTCTCCCCAACTAAATAGCTTTTGATCTGCGTGAATTTCATTTAGCATCAGAAAAGAATCGACGTTTGAAGGACTTGAAAAAATAAGTATATCGGGAATAGGTTCTATTTTTTGTGGGTTTAAAGCTGTTTCGTAAACAACCACATCTTGAATTTGATTTGGATTTAGCCTTTTCTGCATGCTTTTATTGGAACGATCTGAAAGTGGAAAAAGAACAACTTTATCACCAACCCAAGCACTAAATTCCTCTGCAACTAATGTGGGCGTTTTTTCATTTTTGCTACAAAAATCAACTTGAATACCACGATTCTCTAATGCCAACTTCGTAGATTTTCCTATACAAGCTACTTGTTGGCTGTTTTTAAGTTGTTTTTGTCGAAAGAAAAATTCAACAGATCTTGGTGAGGTAAAGAATACAATTTGTGCTGATTGGTTGGGGAAAACACCGATTACTTGTCTAAAATCAATCAACGATTTAGCGATTAAGTTGAATTGATTCTTTGAGCAGAATTCAATTAATTCATTTTGTAAATCGCCATCTTGGCTGATAAAAACAGTTTTCATGCCTCCTGTTCTTTCAAATCTTCAACTATAATATCAGCTATGTTTTCTAAATCATCAATTTCGTATTCTTCCCAACTTGCTCCTTTTGTCCAATCTGTGCTATAAGAAACATAAACGTGTTTTTCATCCGGACAATAAACACCCAAAGGAAGTTGGCAACCACCATCTAGTTTGTTTAAAACAGCACGTTCAACAGCGATACATTTTTGAACTTCTTGATTATTCAAATTCTTTAAAATACTTGCTAGTGAAGTATCCGCTTCTCTTATTTGAAGTCCTAGTACGCCTTGAGCAGGAGCAGGAATAAATTCTGTTGGAGATAGTTCTTGTGTATAAAATTCAGATAAATCAAGTTCTAAGCGAAGTACACCAGCACTTGCTAAAAGAATAGCATCGTATTGACCTTCTCGTAGTTTTTGAATTCTAGTAGGAACGTTTCCGCGTAAATCTTTAATCTCTATATCGGGACAAAAACGCATTACTTGTGATTTGCGACGGGCAGAAGAAGTCCCAACAATTGCATTTTCTGGTAAAGACCAAAAGCGATTATTATCCATTCTATCTTTTCGCATAAGTAATAAATCGGAAGGATTTTCTCTTTCAGAAACAGCAGCAATAGTAAGTCCTTTCGGGAAAGTTGTTTCCAAGTCTTTGTGAGAATGAACCGCTAAATCGATTTCATTTGCCAAAAGTGCTGTTTCCAATTCTTTTGTAAAAAAACCTTTTCCTTCCATTTTATCAAAACTCAAATGTTGAATGGTATCTCCTTGTGTTTTAATGATTTTAATTATTACTTCACAACCCAATTCTTCTAGTTGATTTTTGACGTGGTTTGCTTGCCACAAAGCTAAATCGCTACCTCGTGAACCTATAATAATTTTTGGAGATGTCATGTTTTATTCTTTTGATAATTTTTTGATGCTACTTGTTGTAGCAGGAATCAGTTTTTATGTGCTGAGTCTATTAAAATATCTTTTGCCATTTTCATAGGAATACTGATGTATTTTTTTTCCATGAATCCAACTATTTTTTCCAATGTTTCTCTTGATTTTGCATCCATTTGCGCCAGATCATTTGCAAAAACATTCTCAAGAGCTTGGTGACGAATTTCTTTTACTTTTTCGGGAACTTCACGCATAGCAATTTCTACTTGACGCATGCGATGTTGAGAAACAAAATGATTGAGTTCTTCGAATAATATTTTTTCTACATGCGCTACTTCCTTTGCACGTTCTTTTTGATTTTCAGCTGAGATTTTACGCAGATATTCAACAGAAATATATTTAACACCAAATTCTACTACAATTTCAGGATCAAGATCATTTGGAACGGCAATATCGATAACGATTTTTTTACCTTTTTCATCTTGAAGTAACTGAACGTATAAATCTCTGGTAATTATATGTCCCTCAGAACCAGTACACGTAATAATAACATCAAAACCTTTCGTGTAATTCTCTAATTCTTCAAGAGAATAAGCAATTCCACCAATTGAATCGGCTAATTTTTGTGCTTTAGAAAATGTTCTATTAAAAACCGCAAAATTCGTGAAACCGTGTTTTTTTAAGAAACGCGACATGTTTGTGTTTGTCGCACCAGCACCAATTATTAAAACACGTGCGTCTAAAGCTATATTAAGTTCTTTTAAGCGATGATAAGCTAAGGAAACTACAGATACAGGTTTTGTAGAAATTGCCGTCTCTGTGTACACCTTTTTCGCTGTTTCGATATTGTTGCGAATTAGAATTCGGATGAAATCTCCCGTTAAGCCCATTTTATGACAATCATCATAAGCTGTTCTAACCTGAGTGATAATTTCTCTTTCACCAACAACCATTGAATCTATAGAAGTGGAAACTCTTAAAAAATGCTCAACAGCATTCATTCCATCATATATGAAGCTAGCTTGAGCAAATTCTTGAACTTGTTCTTGTTTTAAATTTGGGTAAAGAGTGTTTAGAAAAAGAGTGGTGAAATCATCTGAATATTCCTTTGAAACTAGAATAAATTCATTTCGGTTACATGTAGATAAGAAAAGTATCTCATCTATATTTAATGCTTTTTTTATTTCTGAAAGGCGCTCTTTCTGGTTATCACATTCAATATGAAGAAGACCTATCTTCTCCAGATCTAGATTTTTGTGAGTAAACGCTATAATTCTAAGATGCTTCAATCGTTCGTGTAATAACAAGTATGCAAAATTGCTGAACAAATGTTAATACAATGTCATACAAATGTCATATTCAGTAATTTATATTCGTTCTAAATAAGCTTCAATCAATTGATATGAGCTAACTTTTGAGATAATTTACAGTTAGACAAGCAACTATGTATCAACAAAAAACCCCGACAAGTGCCGAGGTTTCTAGAAATTTAAATGATTCTAGTATAATTTTTCTTTAAGGGCTGTGCGATATTCTTTAATTTCTTCGCGATTAATCTTGTGATCAGATTTTTTCAAAAGATTCAAGAAGTACATTAAATTTTCAACATCAGTAATTTCTAATGGATATTCACTTCCATCTTCATCTTCTTCATATTGAACTTCTACATCGTAAGCTTTAAACTCATTAATGTATTCATTTGTCAAACGAATTGCTTTGGTTACCAAAGGATCTTCTTCTTTGAGAGCAAATTCACGTAGCTCAGTTAATTTTGGGGTAAGTTTTGCTACATCAATCCCTTTTTCCTCTACAATTGACAGAATATCATCAATCATTTTATTTGCCGCCTCTATTTTCATCTTACTCAGTTTTTTGACAAAAATAACAAGAACATCAAATGCACAAAACATTCTGCACTATTTCTTTTCATCAGTTTTATTTCTAACTGCTTTTTATGGAAGATATTTTGATAAATAACTTGAAATCCGAGGTTAATAGCTGAGGTTTGTTATTTTTGTTGAATAAAGAGAAAATAAATGGGTGGTTCTATAATAATGAAAGGTATTGTAACTGGGCTTATTTTGAGCATTATGCTTGGTCCAACCTTTTTTATTTTATTGGAAACCAGCATACGCAAAGGAATAAAATCGGCACTCGCTTTTGATGCGGGAGTTCTCGTTTCGGACATCTTTTACATCGTAATTGCCTTTTTGTTTTACCATGAAATTCAACGACTTACTGTAGGTTCAAACCAAGAAATCATTAAGCTTATTGGCGGTATCGTATTGATTGTGTTTGGCTGTCTAACTATTTTTAAGCGTCAAAAAAAGAGTGACGTAGAGGAAATAGTGACGAGCGTTCAAAATCCGAGAGATTATGTTTTCCTTTTCATTAAAGGACTAGTAATGAACATGGTAAATCCAGTTGTTGTCTTTTATTGGTTTGGAGTTTTAACGCTGGCTTCTAATAAATTAGATGTTGCTGGATTTGGAATGTTGTTTTATATTACAATCATATTAATTACTTTTTTCTCCATAGATGTCCTGAAAATATTAGGCGCTGAGAAGTTGCGTCCCTTTATTACTCCATTTGTATTGAAGCAATTAAACTTTTTTATTGGAGGCATTTTAGTTATTTTTGGAATCGTTTTAATTATTCAAGGCGTTATGTAACGTTTGTATAAGTTTCCGTTATTTTTCACATCAATTGGTCACAAAATGAAGTACACTTTTCTATCATTCCTTTTTATTTTCATCATTTCAAGTGGTTTTTCTCAAGAGATAAAGAAAGAAAACCTAACAAAACCGATTAAAAGTTTTTGGGATTTCCATCATACACAACTTCAAAGTGTGGGCTCTTATTTTATGAATGAATTAGGCGCAACAGAAGATAAACATGGAACATGGAAATATTACGGTAAAACAGGAAAATTAGAAGAAGTAAGAAATTATTACCGAGGAAAATTGAATGGACTTACCATGCGCTATTATGGCAATGAAAAACCAGAACAAGAAGGTTATTTTTCATTCGATAAACAAGATAGTGTTTCTCGTTCATGGTATGAAAATGGAAATTTAAAAGAAGAAGGTTATTTCGCTCTAGACAATCCTGTTGGAGTTTGGAAACATTTTTATCCTTCTGGTTTGTTAATGATGCAAGAACACATTGACGATAGTATAAATTACGTGGATGCTTTCTTTTTAGAAGATTCAACGCAAACAGTAACCAATGGAAATGGAACTACCTACATCTATTTCGCAACGGGTGGATTGAAAGAAAAATACAATTATAAAAATGGATTGAAAGATGGTCCATTTGAAGAAATGTCGGTTTATGGTTACAAACAAGTAATTGGAAATTACATCGAAAATAAAAAAGACGGCAAATGGGAATTCTTTTATTATACAGGAGTAAAAGATAAAATAAGTCACTATAAAAACGATACGTTAAACGGAGAATATGTAAAGTATTACGACAATGGTGAAGTTGTTGTAAAAGGAGATTACGTTGACGGTAAAAAAGAAGGTCGTTGGTATTGGTATACCAACAAAGGAACTGTTGATATGGAAGGAGATTTCCACAATGACCAGCAAGACGGTGAATGGAAGTATTATTATCCGACTGGAGAACTTTCATATACTGCTCATTATAGCAAAAATTTAAAAGACGGTGAATGGCATTATTATTATAAAAATGGCAAGGATTTTAAATTGTATCATTTTAAAAATGATGTAAAAGACGGATTGGCAACAACTTGGTATGAAAATGGTCAAATTCTATTAACTGGAAATTACCTCAATGGAAAAGAAGAAGGTGTTTGGACGAACTATTGGGAAGATGGCAAAATAAATGATAAAAGTTCTTTTAAAGACGGTAAGCTGAATGGAACGTGGGAATCTTACTATCCAAATGGTAAACCAAATACGTTTGGACAATATAAAGAAGGCTTAAAAACTGGATTGTGGACTACGTATTTTGAAAATGGTAAGCCGAAAGATCAAGGTTCGTACAAAATAATCAAAAAGAAATCTCCTATTAAATACGGAGCGTTTAAAAATCAAATTACTTTAAGTAGTGAGAAAAATGGTGTTTGGTCTTCGTTTTCTGATAAAGACAATAATTTGACAGAAGAAGGAACTTTTAAAAATGGTAAAAAAGAGGGTACTTGGACGAATTATTATCCAGGTGGAAGAGTTCCTGCAGTTACTTCTCAATATAAAGACGGAAAACTAGATGGAGTTCAAAGAAACTACGATTGGAGAAGTAAAACAGTACGTTCAGAAATTCATTATAAAAATGGATTGAAAGATGGTAAATTCTACATGTTTGATAAAAAAGGAAAGAAAATTGTAGAGAAAAACTTCAAAGAAGGAATAGAAGTAATCGAAACACAATCACCAGGATATTTTACTCCTTGATTTGTAACTTAATATGCCAATTTTTTGCTGAAGCTTCTTCTATCGAAAGTTCAAAGAAGGACATAATAGTTAGTTTTTTCTGAGGTGTAGAAAGCGAAAATTGAGGTGTGTTTGGCGAACCATGTAGAGCAATAAATCCATCTGCTTTTGAAAGATTCAATTGTGTGAAATCTATTTTTTCAGATTTCTTTTCAGCTTTAAAATTCATAGGAGGCATTATACTCGAAACAGAAGGAGTCGATTGAGATTCTGTTACTGTTTCTTCAACTTTTGGTGCAGGAGAAGTTAAGGCGTTTTCAAAAGAACTCCATTTTTCATTTACAGAAAGCGCAAATACATTGTTTAGAAAATTAGTTTTTGTACTTACTATTCGTTCCATAGTGTGAAAATTTTCATCCATTTCTGTCACTACTTGTTGCTGAGTTTCCGTTTTGTTTCCACCTAAAAGCACGTATAAATCGCCTTTCCAAGCATTTAAAAAAGAGGTGGTTAAATTCAATGCTCTTGGATTCATCCAATCAATTTCATTAGAGAAATGTTGAAGAATGAACTCCTTAAAAGCATCTGCATCAAAAGAAATGGCTAAAAAATTTGCTTCTTGTTCATCATTTTTCCTCCAGGAGGTAGGTTTCATTGCTGGAAGAGAATTATTGGTTGATGTCACATATAAATCAGCTACCAAAGGTAGATTTGTTGTTACGACACATTCAAAACGAGCAAAATTATTTTTTTTCAAATAAGCATTAGAACCAGAAAGGCGAAGTGCACTATTTTCTTGTGATTTAGATACGTTTGTTTTCCATTGAATGTTTTGTGGAAGCGTTTTTGGATTTTTGCACCAACGAATAAAGGCAAACTCTTTAATTCGTTTTTCACTAAATGAACTTCCATTCAAAACTTTCCAAGCTGTAGTTTCCGTTTGCAATTCTTTATCAAGAAATGCACTAATTCTCTGGTCAAAAATGACAGAATCTTGAACTGGAAGTACTAAATAGATCGCTTTTTCTTGTACGGAAAAATATGTCTTCCACGCTTTTTCTGTATTTACTCCCGAGTTTTCTATCCAATTTAACGCAAGTGGAAAAGCCGGAAACCTTAAAAGCGAATCATTTTGTGCAACTAAAGTTTCTTTTATTATAGTTGGATATAAAACAAGCGTCCAATCCGATTCAAAAAAAGGTTCTTGAATGGTTTTGGACGAAAGTTTTTCTCCATTGAAAATGGTTATTATTGAAATAATTAAACCAAAAACAATAGCTAAACCAAGTAAATAAAAAAGTTTATTCTTTTGTTTCACCTTCTTCCATTGATGAAGATTCTCTATCTCTCGCTTCTATATGTTGGTAGATCGTATTGATGACATTCAAGATATGCTGTAAGCCATTTTTATCTTGTTCGAATGTATAGTTGTAGCCTACTTTCATTTCGTTTTTACTTACGAGCGTTGTTTTTGCTTTGAGAACACCCATAAGTTCAGATAGTTTTGCAAAAAGTTGTCTGTCACTGGCTTCTACTCCATCTACACTATCCAAAATAGGGAAAAAACGATGAAAATCAAATTCTATATAAGCATTTCCAGCAGCTGTAATTTCTGCTAGTTTTTCTGGAGATAATTTTTCTGTTGTTCCGTTGATTAGATTGTTTCTATATGCTTCGTCATTTGTAATGACAAGAACACCATTTCTATTAACGATATATAAATCAAGCGCATGAACAATTGCTTTTTTGATAACGTAATTTCCATCTGTTCCTTCAATATCAACATCAGCTGTTTTTTTGACCAATGAAATTATTTTTTCCAGTACCTCTGGACGATCAGTTGCAAATCCAAAAGCAAAAACGGGAAAATCATCTGTTCTGACTACTTCAGTATCTGAATATTCATACGTTTCTTCATCCCAATTGGATTCAATTGCTGTGTATTCCACTTTTTTTAGTCCGTTGAATGTTGCAAATATGTTTCCTTTGAAAGTAGCAAACAACTTGTCTTTATCAATAAATTCTGTTGCAATTTTCCATGTAGCGTATGCTAATCCCATCATTCCAGAAGATCTTACCTTTTCGTTTAATAGATCTGAACTAAAATTATTTGCTTCATCAAAAGCATGTTCCATATTAAAATTGAAAACCATTGTGCCAATTGCTTTTGGAGGAATAACAGCCATTAATTTTTCATTTGGTTTTTGATCTAATATCGAAGTCAACATCTCACCCATTTTTTTATTGTAAGTGGCATCTAATGTTGCAGAAAGACTTTTTTCATTGATTTGAGTGGTAAAGTTCATCTCGTATTTTTCATACAAAGACATTAAATAGTCATATGCTCCATTTCCTAGTTCTTTTTGAATAGTGTTCGGTGCAATAGAACGTATCGTTTTTTCTAAATCATAATAAATAAAAGTAGCATTTGGTGCAAGGGATAATTTAGAAAATGTAGCGCTAGATTTTATTAAGGTTTTACCAGTATTCAAATCAGTTATTATTCTTTTTAACTGAATATCCGTATAAATTTTTCTCAAGCTATCTTCAACTTTGTCTCTTCTTTCCCAATATTTTTGTTGAATTGCATCATCACCATAATCATAAGTCAAAATAGTATCACCATAACCATTGTCTTCCCAAACTTGAGGGTATTCTGGTTCGGTGCCCACCAGTTCATCTACTTTATCGAAAACAACGCCATAGTCAGGGTGAATGTTCAACAAAATAACTAGATCTCCTTTTGTCAAGAAATAATTGTATCTATCTTGTTTGATAATCCAGCCAGCTTGTTTTGATTTTTCGGACTCTTTTTCGTCTAATCTAGACCATTTCTCTATAGTTTTAATATCATTTGCTTTGAAACAAGCGCCGAAATAGTTAACAACAGAGTCTAAACCATAGAAAAAATACATTGATTGAGAGAAATCTACTCCAATATCTTCGAGGTTTTTCCCAGCATATTTTTCGCCAAAGAAATCTTTCATCACTTCATTCATGAATTCATAACGCTGAATTTCTTCTACAGAGGCAGATTTCAAAATAACCGGACTATTAATGCCAACAGCTACAAATGCGCTACTTGGAATTAAATCTTTTGATGTTTGCTGAGCAAAACTTGCAAAAGGTAATGCAATTAATAATAAGATTGATTTTTTCATAATTTATTTAAGTTGGGTTTGATTGTCAATAATAGAAGGATGTTCTAAACATTCTCCAATAGAATATGCGGCCATTGTGGCCATGTTGTTTTTAGATATGCTGTAACGTTCATTGCTATTTTTCAAAATTTCTGTGTCAAAACGCATGATAGAAATGTATTTCCCCTCAGATAAGCGTCTCCAATCTTCTTCTTTCACTTTGTTTTTTATCGCCATCAAATCAAAAGGAAATTGTTTGGTTATAATGCCTCCTGACTTTCTAACAATGCCTCCTTCAGGAATTTTAACGCCATTTACTTTTTGCTCTTTTAGCGCATTTACTACAGCATCTTCTAAGGATTGTGTCGTTTTAAATTCAACAGAAATATTCCAGACATAATGTTCTAAATCTTCTTGAATAGTTGCCGATTTTATTCCATTTTGGATTGCTAAAGCATTCTTAAAAGAGAGCGCACGTTGGTGTATTTCTGCTTTGTTGGGAACTTTATATCCGTTTATCGAGTCAAGAGCTAAAACGGAATTAATTTTAACCAGACTTTCGCTAAAGTTGATTTTTAATTTCCAAATACCCGAACCGTCTTTGTGAATGGTTATGTCATCAATAATTTCAACACAAGAAAACAAAGCAAAAAATAGTGTGCTAAACAACAGGATTACTTTTATTTTGCGGATGAATTTCATCTCTAGCTATTTTAGGACTGTTTTGCTCACTTCAAATGTCAAATCGAGGACATTATCTACATCTTTCTGATCGATTGCTTGCTCGAAACGAACTGTATATTCTCCTTTTGTAGGAAATTTTTTATCAAATCCAATCAAGAATTCATTTTCAATAACAGAACCAGAATTTTTTCCCATCCAAGCACCATTTTCTTTCGCTAATGGAAAATTTAGGGTGTCTTTTCGAATAGATTTGTCTGGATTTTCAGTGAACATAAAAACCCACAGATTACTAAATTCATATTCCGTTGTTGTGCGTAAAGTCAACACAAAATTGTAAGCTGTTGAAGTATCTGTAGCTTTAAATGTGAATTTAGGCGACTCTCCGCCACCCCACGTATGATTTTTAAAATCGTACGTTTTTTTATACAAAGGCGTCTCCCCACAAGAAGTGAGGATAAGCAGTAATAACAATGGGATTAAAATTCTTTTCACTTAATCAACTATTATTGAGGAGGATTATTTTTTGGATTTGGTTTTTTTTCAAGCACAAGTTTTTTCTTGGGTTTTTTAGTTGGTGGAGGGGTTTTCCCTTTTGGGCTTTCTCCTTCTTTATTCGCAACTATTTTGTTCTGATTTGGATTGTTTTGATTCGCTTGATTTGGATTTTGCCCTGCTTGTTTTGGTTTCTTTTTCTTCTTTTTCTTCTTTTTTAAGTTTTCATCAAAACGATTCAAGCTATCTTGTGCGTCCACATTAGAATATTCGGGAGCTTCTTTTGCTTTTTCTTCTACAAAACCAACTAATTCTACAGGTGTTTCTCCTTTTTTGTTGGCTACAAGAATTTCTTTTACTCTATCTGGAGAAAGTTGAAAAAGACCATTTGTACCCGGTTCATCAGTTCTATCGTAAGCAAACCACATAACACGCTTAAACACATCTGTTTTCACATGATGCGCCATGCCTTTAGCTGTTTTCAAACGAGTATCTGCAGAAGGAAATTCTTTTAGAACATCCAAATACATGTCTAACTCATAGTTTAAACAGCATTTTAATTTTCCGCATTGTCCAGCTAATTTTTGTGGATTCAATGATAATTGTTGGTACCTCGCTGCGCTTGTAGAAACAGATCTAAAATCCGTTAACCAAGTTGAACAGCACAATTCTCTTCCGCAAGAACCGATTCCACCTAAACGAGCTGCTTCTTGACGTGCGCCTATTTGACGCATTTCAATTCTCAGTTTAAACTTATCCGCCATGTCTTTAATCAACTGACGGAAATCAATTCTATCTTCTGCGGTATAATAAAAAGTAGCTTTCGTTTTATCTCCTTGATATTCAACGTCTGAAATTTTCATTTCTAAATGAAGACTGTTGGCAAGTTTTCGAGCTTCGTGCATGACTTCATGCTCCATTTCTCGAGCTTCCACCCATGTTTTCACATCTTCTTCCGTTGCTTTTCTAAGCACTTTTCTCGCTTCATGCGGTTTAAAATTGGACGCTTTTTTTCTGATTTGTATCTTAACTAGCTCGCCAATCATTGAAATTACTCCGACATCATATCCTGGGCTTACCTCAGTAACTACAACATCTCCTGCTTGCAACGGAAGTCCTTTTATATTTTTATAAAAAGATTTTCTTCCATTTTTAAACCGTACTTCAACTATATCGAATTCGCTTTGACCAGAAGGCAATGTCATGTTTGACAACCAATCAAAAACGCCTAATTTATTACAACCACCAGAACTACACGTTCCATTATTCTTACAACCGCGTGGAACTCCACCTGAACTGGAGCAATTCGCACATCCCATAATTTATTCGTTTATTAGATGGTAAAGTTAATGCTTTTTTTTGATGCGTATCTATGCCAGATGAATTAATCGCATCACCTTGAAGCAAAGGTCTGTAAACAAAATCTTTGAATTGGCATTTCGCTCTACTTGATAATGAGCATCGCTAAAAGAATTCATTAATTCTGTAACATTATTACCTGTAATAAATCGAGCAAAATTTTTCAAAAAAGAGGCTTCTGTTTCGCTTAATTGTGTTAGCTGATCTCCTGTATAATTCATTAAAATACTTTGTCGAAACATGTGAAGACTGTATTTCAAGAAAACTTTTTGATTTTCACGTCCAACCGCAGAAAGATCTTCTGCCCAATTTAACATTGAGTTTACTTCTTTTTTATACGAAATGCGCATGCATTCAATAAATTTATCTTCGTTAAATGAGCTTACATTTCCTTGTTGAATTAATCGTTTTGCTTCTACATAATCTCCACTGCAAAGTGCGATAATACTTTTTGTTAATTCTGGGCTAACTGCATGTTTTGTAGTTAATGCCTGTGCTAAATCTTCATCAGAAATTGCAGCTAATTTAATTAATTGAGTTCGTGAAATAATCGTTGGTAAAAGGTGTTCAGCATTTTCACAAACCAAGAGAAAAAGTGTTTTTTCGGGTGGCTCTTCTAATATTTTTAAGAGTTTATTCGCACAAGTAGCATTCATTTCTTCTGCCATCCAAATAATCATGATTTTATAACCGCCTTCAAATGATTTAAGGGCTAATTTTTTCATGATTTCTTGACTTTCAACCGTTCCGATAACAGGTTTTCTGCCTTTCTCGTCCATTTCTAAAGTCCACTGATTCAAATCAAAATAAGGAGAATTTGCAATCATTTCTCTCCATTGAGGCAAAACTAAATTCGATTTATCGGCAATCGACAAAACCGTTGGAAAAGAAAAATGCAAATCAGGATGTTGATTGATTTCGCATTTTTTACACGAAGGACAAGCGCCACAACTATCCGATTCAGAAGGATTTTCACACAATAAAAATTGAGAAAAGGCGAGCGCTAATGGAAGTCCACCAAAACCTGCATTTCCTAAAAATAGTTGTGCATGACTAATTCGACTACTTTTTGCCATTTTTAGCAAATGTTGAATAATCTCCTGTTGACCTATAATTGAATTGAATTGCATGGGATAAAGATACTACAAGCTTGCTTCGAGACAATTAAATTGGGATGATTTTTTAGAAAATTGTTGGTGTTGCAAATAATTTTTTCTGAAATGAAAAAAGATTTTTAGTTTCCTGAGGTGTTACCACGAAACTTTTCGTTTTCATCTTCTAATTTTTTCGTGTATCTAACCATCATATCCAACACGTCCTGAGGTATATTGATGTACTGAACCCCCCCGACACTTTGTCCATTAAATGTGCAGTTCTGATTGTTTACTGTAGCTTTTTCCTCTTCCTTTATATCTTCCACTTCTACCGATAGAAAGTGGGCAATACGTAGCCATTCATCTTTTGTAATAGGAGAAATACCATGTTCTTTACGTGAATAGGTAGCTTGTTCCATGGAAATGTTTTTGGCAATTTCACGTTGCGAAAAACCTCTTTCTTTCCTCAGTTGCATTAACTTCTTTTGTTCCATTTTTATTCATTTATACGCAAATATACATTAATATACGGTAAAATCGCATACAATTCGCATACATTTTTTGCTTTGGCAATATATTTTGGTTATACCTTGCACTTAGCTAAACCATGTTGCAACAAAAATTTAGTCGGTTTTTACTTGTTTATCGTTCAAAAACGAGTACATTTATGGGGTAGCCGAAAACCATACAGAGTAGGCAAAGACTTAATTTTTACGAATATGAAAAAGTTAATGTACGGAGGCGTTGCAATTGCCTCGTTAATGACAGTAATAGTTGCCTGTCAAAAAGAAAACGTAGTTCCTAATCCTACAACGATGGCAGCTACACAAAAAACAGCAGCTTCTTTTGATTCACCACAGGAAAAAACCGGGGGTGGCTCTTTGAGGTTTTGGCATGACAACGGAGGAGATGTTGAAGGAGAAGCATCAGGAGCCGACTATGGCTGTTGGGACGAAGGAGGCAATTGCCTTCCCACAACAACTGTTGGTCCTTCCAAAATCGCCAATGTTAATACTTTTGGAAATGCTGTTTTAGCAGGAAATGCTGCAAGCGATATAGCCTTGTTTGGCGCGCACAAGACATTTCTACTGACGTTTATGTCTTCTGCCGATTTCAACAATGTGATAAACGGGGTTTACACCGTTGATATCCGCGGAGTGGCAAGTACTTCCTCCCACATGTACATCCTTTTGCAGAATGCAACAGGCGTGCAGGCTGCCTATCCGATAGGAGCGTAATTAATGTTAAGCAGGTACTGAGTTTTGGTGCCTGCTTTATTCAAAAAACAAAAAAATGAAGTTGCTTCAACCTGTTTCAAATTTGCTTTTATTCTGTGTCTTGTTATTCGCAACTTCATGCAATACAAAACCCCAATCTTCCAAAAAATGGAAGTTGGTGCAGGAAACAGTACAATACGATGTGGGTTTTCCGGGCTATTTTATGCCCTGTCAAAGCAATCAGAAAAATGAAGAATATGTAGCTTTTGTCAATTTTGCCACTTATAAAAAGTTTGCCGTTTTTACAACAAAGGGAAAACACCTGTACGATGTCTCAATCCAACAATTAATGGAGCAGGAAAAAACAGATTTCTTTTTCGGAGGGTTTACGGGAAAAGACACCTTTGCCTTACTCTCCAAATACACCAACCGAATCTATTTGATAGACAAAAATGCCCGTGTCATCGCCAAAAAAGATTATTCCCGTTATTTACTCGATGGGTATGAGTTTTTTCCGAAAGTTTATTACAAAAATGGTCGTATCGAAGCAGGTGTAATGTATCAAGACCCAAACTACCCTTCAAATGCTACTGTAAAAGACATTGCAAAATCCTATCACCAGATGTACGGTCTTCCCAAATGGTTTGTTGACCCGAAATTTTTCGATTCTACCGATTTTTCTTCGGTGCAATTTGTGGTTGATTCCTTTTATACCCGTTTTGTCAAAAAAAATCAATTTCTTTCTGAGGGTAGGTACGAACTGAACCTTGATTCCCTTCACATTTTTTACAGTGGTTATACAGACTCTCTTTATATTTATAACAAAGCTAACTATGTATTGTCTAAAGCGATTAAGATATCCTCCAACTTTACTCCCAAAATAGGCGCAAAGAAAACAACGTTTAAAGAAGCAAAAGATGACCCAAACATATTCAATGTAAGAATCAGAAACAGCTCATTCATCAATAGATTGTATTTTGACCCATACAGAAAAATGTACTATTGTTTTGTTCGCTTTCCCATGAAAGGAAAATTACTACCTTTTTCCATTATCGTATATGATACAAACTTCAATAAACTGGACGAAATCAAGATGGATGAAAACAAGTATTCTCCCAATACTTTTGTAGGAAAAAAAGGGGTGTACATTTTAAACAAAGACAACGAACCCCAAAATCGGTATTTTTCAATTTTCAACTATGAGTAAACAGATTTTTTTCTTCACGTTAACTATTTTGTTGTTCACTTCTTGTAAGCAAGCACCGAAAACAAGTTATGAAAAGTTGGAGCAGTTTTGTATCGATCACTCCACATTAAAAAACCTGAAAGATTACAATTCAGTGGTAGTCATCAACGATAAAACACAGTGCCTGAATTGTACCAATATGTTTGCCAAAGCCATGGCAAAACGTCTGGATAAAAACGAAAAAATAGTGTTTATTATATCCGATAATGGTGCTATGGTGGATATTTCAGACTACATCGACAAAAAAAGAAAAAATATTGTTTTTGATTACCAAAACGACTTTGACAAACTTGGTATCGCCAACGGAAGTGCGTTTATTGATTTAAAAGACCGAAAAATTACCTCCATAACAGTGATCAACGCACAAAATGTGGGAGATTTTAAATAATTCGGTTGAATAATGTTAAAAGAGACAATTCAAAAAAATAATAACAACAAGGTTTTTTTCTAACGAGTAGTTTTGTACCTTTGCAAACTAAATATTTTGATAAAGTATAGAAAATGAGTAATACACAAGAAAAATTAGCTTACAAAGTAAAGGACATTACCCTTGCTGATTGGGGAAGAAAAGAAATTACATTGGCTGAAGCAGAAATGCCTGGTTTGATGTCTTTAAGAGAAGAATACGGTTCTTCAAAACCATTAGCTGGTGCTCGCATCGCGGGTTGTTTACACATGACGATTCAAACGGCTGTTTTAATTGAAACGTTGGTTGCTCTTGGTGCTGAAGTAACTTGGTCATCTTGTAATATTTTCTCTACACAAGATCACGCAGCAGCAGCAATTGCAGCGGCTGGAATTCCAGTTTTTGCTTGGAAAGGCATGAATGAAGAAGAATTTGACTGGTGTATTGAACAAACCATTTTTGCATTTGAAGGTGGAAAAGCATTGAACATGATTTTGGATGATGGTGGTGATTTAACAAACATGGTTTTTGACCGTTTCCCAGAATTATGTAAAGACATCAAAGGACTTTCTGAAGAAACAACAACTGGTGTTCACCGTTTATACGAACGTAAGAAAAAAGGAACGTTGGTGATGCCTGCAATCAACGTAAATGATTCAGTTACAAAATCGAAATTTGATAACAAATATGGTTGTAAAGAATCATTAGTAGATTCTATTCGTCGCGCAACAGATGTAATGATGGCAGGAAAAGTTGCTGTTGTTGCTGGTTACGGTGATGTTGGTAAAGGTTCTGCTGCTTCTTTAAAAGGAGCTGGAGCACGTGTTATCGTTACAGAAATTGACCCAATTTGTGCTTTACAAGCTGCAATGGATGGTTTTGAAGTGAAAAAAATGGATGATGCTGTTTCTGAAGGAGATATTATCGTTACTACAACAGGAAACAAAGACATTATCGTTGGTCGTCATTTCCAAAAAATGAAAGATAAAGCGATTGTGTGTAATATCGGTCACTTCGACAATGAAATTGATGTGAACTGGTTAAACAAGGCCTCTGGTGCTGTTAAAACGAATATCAAACCACAAGTGGATATGTACACTTTTGACGGAAAAGATATTCTTCTTTTAGCTGAAGGTCGTTTGGTAAATTTAGGTTGTGCAACTGGACATCCTTCTTTTGTAATGTCGAACTCATTCACAAACCAAACATTAGCTCAATTAGAATTGTGGCAAAATTCAGATAAATACGAAAATGACGTTTACATGCTTCCAAAACATTTAGACGAGAAAGTAGCGCGCCTACACTTAGCTAAAATTGGCGTTGTATTAGATGTTTTATCACAAGAACAAGCTAATTATATTGATGTTCCTGTTGAAGGACCATACAAAGCTGAACATTACAGATATTAATCGAATAAGACAATAGGAAAGAGCGATCTAAATTTTAGGTCGCTCTTTTTTATGTTTGGTTTTTGAGGAATTTTAAACTAATTTTCATTACTTTTACAATGTTGACAGCTTAAATCTATTAGAAATCATGAAACAAATTACAATCAATATTCCAGAAAATAAATTTCAGTTTTTTATTGAGCTTACAAAACAACTCGGACTTGAAATTTCACAAGAAAAAACGGTAGATTTCATTATTCCTGAATGGCAAAAAGAATTAGTAAGAGAACGCGTAAAAAACTCAAAGCCGGAGGATTATGTCACTTGGGAAACACTTGAAAAGCAATTAAGATTAAGTGGTAAGTAGATGACAAAAAAACGAAAGTTTAAAGTAATTCTAAATCAAGAAAACTACAATGGAATTCAAGAGTCTATTGATTACTACAATCGAAAATAGAATAAATTAGGCGATCGCTTTCTCAAAGAAGTAAAAAAATGTGTAATTGGACTTTCTAGCGATTTTCATTTGTACGAAGTTAAATACGATGATATTCGTTGTGTCGCCATCTCAAAATTTCCTTTTTTAATTCATTATAGAATTGATGAAGTATTAGAAATAGTTTTTGTAGAAGCAATTACTCACATGAGTATGGATCCAAAAAAAATTCGATAAAACAATAACTCCAACAATCGTTATTCTGAAATTTAGTCTGCTCTTTTTTTGTAAATTTTACAGACATTTTACATATTAACATTTCAAACTTAAAAAACGGAGTTAGAAGTATTTGGTAAATGATTTAAGATTATTAACTTTGAACAAAGAGCAATTATTATGAATGTAAAAATACAAGAGGCACTTAACAAACAAGTTGTTATCGAAGCCGATTCATCACATTTCTATTTGTCAATGGCTTCATGGGCTGAGACAAATGGATTCAACGGAATGTCAAAATTTTTCTATCAACACTCAGAAGAAGAGCGTTTTCACATGCTCAAATTGATAAAATTCATCAATGAAAGAGGTGGAAAAGCAATTATTCCACAAACAAATGCGCCACAATCGTCATTTGAATCTCCTTTAAATGTTTTTGAATTGCTTTTGAAGCATGAACTAATCGTTACGGATAGCATTAACAATATTGTTGATGTTTGCTTAAAAGAAAAAGATCATGTTACCTATAACTTTATGCAGTGGTATATTGCTGAACAAATAGAAGAGGAATCCTTAGCACGCGTCATTTTAGATAAATTACGTATGATTGGAAACGATAAAGGTGGTTTGTATTTATTTGATCGCGACATGGAAAATAATGTGTTGCAAGCAAACACGACTTCTGGTCCAGCAGCTAAATAATTTTTGAGATCAACCGATGAAAAATAAGTTTGGGTCAGTTTTACTTTTTTGTTGCTGTCTCAACAGTTTTGTTGGGCTGTCTCAATCCAATATACGTTTTCAGAATTTTTCTATTAACGACGGACTTTCACAAAGTTCTGTGTCTGATATTCTCCAAGATGAAACTGGTTATTTGTGGGTTTGTACGCAAGATGGTCTAAATCGTTTTGATGGGTATCATTTTCAAATTTTTAATGCTGACATAACGACTGGTATAGAAAGCAATTATTTTAATTGTGGCATCAAAGCAAAAAATGGATTTCTTTGGTTTGGAACTCAGTTTGGACTCGTTTCTTATAATCCGTTCTTAGAAAAATTTTCTTCCTATTACCCAGATGATCGTGTTTCTAATAAAACAGTTAAAAGTATTGTTGAAGACGAAAATGGGAATATTATTTGTGCTTTTGAAAACGAAGGACTCTATGTTTTTAATATTGGTACAAACAAATTCTTCAGCCTAAATCAAAAAACACTTAAAAAAGATTTTTCGCGTATTTATTATTTCAAAGAACTGGGTATTGTTGCATGTTCTAATAGTGAAAAAGAACTTGTTATCATTAAAAATAATCAGGTTCAAAAATTTCAGATTAAGAATAGCGAAGGTGTGGAAGAAACTCCCAAATGTATCGCATTTCAACGCCCAGGAAACTATCTTGTTGGAACAGAATCTGGTTTATATGCGTGGAATAGTGTAGAAAACAAAACACATCCTTTTTCTTCTGTTTACAATAAAGAAAATGGGACGGTAGGTGTAGAAGATATCTTGATAATTCCCAATAAATCTGTTTTTGTTGCAACCAGCAATCAAGGTTTATTTGAATTAAAATTAACGATGATAAATACTGTTAGCGCAATTCAACAGTATAAGCAAGATATTTTTCAAAAAAATACTTTGTTGAACGATCAAACGAAACGTTTGTTTTTAGATACTAAAGATCAACTTTGGGTATGTACCGAAAGAGGAATTGGAACTTTTGACCCTAATTATTTAGGGTTTTTAGGCGTTGGCCCTTCGGGAAATTTAGATCAAGGTTTGCCTTCACCGAACGTTTGGAGTTTTGGAGAATCTGAAGACGGGAAAAAAGTATATGTTGGAACAAGTAATGGAGTGAGTGTTTTTAATAAAAAAACGAATATCTTCACACATTATCTTCGGGATAAATCCAAAGTTGCTCCACGTAAAATTGACCTGCCAGTTTTAGCCATTTATTTTATCAATGAAAATGAACTTCTTGTTGGTTGTATAGATGGATTGTATAAACTGACTATTCATGGTTCAGATTATCATTACACAAAAATTAGCCATAAGAAAACATCCAATGACGATTATGATCGCGTTTATAAAATTTTACCCGACGATAAAAATCATTTTTGGTTAGGAACAGGTGGCGGACTTTGTTTATTAGATATTCGTAATAATTCATTTCAGTATGTTGTTTCTAAAAAACACTTTGGGAGTGTAAAGGCTATTTATAAAGATTTAAATGGAAATTTATTGGTCGCCCCTTCAAGTGGTGGAGTATATGAATGTATAAAAAGAGTAAATGGTCCCCTTGCACTAAATCCATTGGCGTTTAATGGACATTTATCCAAAATCACAAAAGCAGCCATTAATTCTATTTACCAACACGATCCACTTATTTTGTGGTTGGGAACTTATGGAAAAGGACTTATCAAAATAAAATTAGATGAAAATACGATTGAACAATACGATCAATCAAAAGGATTGCCTAATAATGTTGTGTATGGTATTTTAGGAGATGATGAGAACAACTTATGGTTAAGTACAAACAGAGGTCTTTCTAAATTTAATGCAGATAAAGTTACGTTTACGAATTATTCTGAGAAAGATGGATTAATGAGTAATGAGTTTAACATCGGAGCTTTCATGCAATCTAAATCGGGTGAAATGTACTTTGGTGGAATCTATGGTTATAATCACTTTTATCCCAATAAGTTAGAGAAAGGAAAAGACAATTTAACACTCTTCTTTACTTCATTAAGTCTTGGAAATGTAGAGATAAAACCTGGCGATAAAGATGGAATATTAGAAAAAGCAATTGGACTTTCTTCTTTTATTGAATTAAGTTACAAAGAAAAAAATATTTCTATCTCATTTGCTTCTAGTGAATTATCGAGTGCTTCTCAAGTTGAATATCGCTATATTTTAGACGGTAGCGATGAAGATTTTAATTATATAGGAACAGAGAATAATATTCACTTTTCTTCTTTATCACCAGGAGAATATACATTAAAAGTCTATTCTAAATCAATTTATGGAGATTGGGGAACTATACCAAGCGAGTTGATTATTGTTGTACTTCCTCCTTTTTGGATGACGTGGTGGTTTATTTCACTCGTTATTATCTTTTTATTGATTTTAGGTTTCGCTTATTATCGTTATAGACGAGAAAAACACCGTCGTAGATTGGTTCGTTTAGAAATGAAAATTGTCGAAAGAACACGTGAGATTAGAGAACAAAGTGAAAAAATTGAAAAACAAAATCAAAAAATTCAACTTCAAAATCAAAAGGTAGAAGAGCAAAAAAGACTTATTGAAATTGAAAAAGATAAAGTAGATCAATTACTTCACAACATTCTGCCAGAAGAAACGGCGAATGATTTAAAAAATGTTGGTCATACCACTGCACGAGCTTATAATCGTGTTTCGGTAATGTTTACCGACTTTGTTGGTTTTACAAAAATTGCAGAATCACTTACTCCAATTGAATTGTTGAATAGATTGGACAAATACTTCAGTAAGTTTGATGAGATAATTGGAAAGTGGACGCTTGAAAAAATTAAAACGGTTGGTGACGCTTATTTGTGCGCAGGAGGAATGCCTATCAGAACCAAAGAGAATCCTATTCAAACCGTATTAGCTGGATTAGAAATTCAGCAATACATGAAAGATCAGGCGAAAATTGATAGAAAAAATAATGTTATACCTTGGCAACTTCGTTTGGGAATTAATACAGGCGAAGTTATCGCTGGCGTTGTCGGAAAAAAACGATTTGCCTATGATATCTGGGGTTCAACCGTAAACCTTGCTCAACGTATGGAAGCGAACGGTAAAGCGGGCAAGGTAAACATCTCAGAATCGACTTATGAAACCATACAACCTTATTTTGAGTGTACACTTCGTGGTGAAGTAATGACCAAAAATAGTGGTTTGGTAAATATGTATTTTGTAGACAGAATAAAACCTGAACTTTCTGCAGATGAGCATGGAATTGAACCCAACGAGCGTTTTTGGAAAATTGTTGAGTTGCATATTTATAGTTCGATTAATTACATGAAGGCAGAGCGAACCATTATGAATTTGCTCGAAGAACGCCTTTCTCCAAAACTTTATTACCACAGTATTTGGCATACAAAAGACGTGTGTGCAGCGGCAGAGAGAATTGCCCTTTTAGAAGGAATTACCGATGAGGATTTATTTTTATTAAAATCTGCAGCTACTTATCACGATGCAGGATTTATTGAACGTTACGATAAAAACGAGCCAATTGGCGTACAATTAGCACAAGAACATTTGCCGAATCACGGTTATAGTCCGCAGCAAATTAAGGTGATAGAAGATCTTATTTATGCTACGCAAATTCCCCACCAACCGAAAACGAAACTAGAAGAAATCATTTGCGATGCAGATTTAGATTACCTAGGAAGAGATGATTTCCACGAAATTGCAGATAGATTGAGAAGAGAATTACGTGAAAACAATAAAATCGACAGTGATAGAGGTTGGGATGAATTGCAAGTGAAATTTTTGACGATGCATAAATACTTCACTGATTCTGCTATAAAGTTGCGTAAGGAAAAGAAATTAAAGAATTTAGAAGAGATAAAACAACGCTTGCTCAGAAATGAGTATGTAGACTAATTTCGTTATTTTTTTGTAATAAAGCTTTTTACATCTTCTTTTGTATAAATAAATCCATCGATTTTATAAATTTCCTACTCTAATGCAATGAAATTAAATACAAAATGATACATTTGCATCCCGAATTTATGCAATTGGTGTTTAACACAAAATTCATTTATTCTTGGTCCTATAGCTCATTCGGTTAGAGCAACTGACTCATAATCAGTAGGTGCTTGGTTCGATTCCAAGTGGGACCACAGAAAAGCCACCATTACGGTGGCTTTTGTTGTTTATGCGCCTACTATTAAACAAATAAAGAAATTGCAAAAACCTTTACAGAAGCGAAAAATACATAAAGAAAAGCGAATAATCTTTATGTATTAAAAAAACATGTAAAGAAAAATGAATAATCTTTACATATTTTACTATCTTTACAGAAATGTATAAAGAAATTTAGATAATCTTTACATATTATAAAAACATGTATAGAAAAATCGAAAGCTAAAACATGAGCTGGAAACCAAAACCTCTGCCATATTCTAATGAATTAGAAACCAAACTAGTACTAAAAAAATTAGCAGGTGCTCATCGCGCATTGGCAGAATTAAAAGGAGTTGCACTAACTATTCCGCGACAAGATATATTGATTAATTCACTTGTTTTACAAGAGGCAAAAGACAGTTCGGAAGTAGAAAATATAGTTACTACGCACGACGAACTTTATAAAAGTTCATTGGGATTAGATAATTTAGTTTCTCCAGCGGCAAAAGAAGTACAAAATTACATTGCGGCTATAAAACGTGGATTTGCAATTGTTTCTAAGCAAAAATTATTGACAACGAATCACATCATTGAAATTCAAGAAATACTTGAAAAAAACAAAGCTGGCCTACGAAAAGTGCCAGGTACCAATTTAAAAATTCAACAAACAGGTGAAGTAGTTTACCAACCACCACAAAGTGCGGAAGAGATTCAATTTTTAATGAGCAACTTAGAAATTTTTATCAATGACAATGATTTGACAGATTTGGATCCTTTGGTAAAAATGGCTGTTATTCATTTTCAATTTGAAAGTATTCATCCATTTTATGATGGAAATGGTCGTTCGGGAAGAATTATCAATATCCTTTACCTCGTTTTGCAAGAACTACTCGAAATTCCTATTTTGTATTTAAGTCGTTATATTATTCGTAATAAAGCTGCTTATTATAAAGGGATACAAGATGTGCGTGATGTTGATAATTGGGAGCAATGGTTGCTTTATATGCTTGATGCTGTTGAAAAAACTGCTCAAGACACTATTCTTTTGGTACAAACCATTAAGCAAGAAATGGCAAAAATGAAAACAAATTTGCGCGATAATTATAAATTTTACAGCCAAGAATTACTGAATCATTTATTTAAACAGCCTTATACTAAAATTGAGTTTTTGATGGAAGATTTACAAGTAAGCCGCGTTACAGCAGCCAATTATTTAAACCTTTTAGCAAAAGACCAGCTTATAATAAAACACCGCCAAGGAAGAAATAATTATTATATCAATGTAAAATTAACCAATGCATTGAGCGAAGTGAATAAAGCGCAATAAATTAAATGATATGAGTATTCAGAGATTTAATCTCCCTAAAACTGAAAATAAATAAACGGCTGTAAGTCGCTGGAGATGAATTGGATGATTACAAAGACGGTGACGACAGCGATAATTACTTTTACTGCGTTGGGAAGATTGATAAATACGGCTCTGTACCAGCTTTTTGTTTTGGATGGAAGCCAATGGATGATAAATCCGACTAACATCGCTAAAAAGACATATTTATAGCCAACGAGAATGTCCCAAGCTAAGTCTGCACGGAAGTTATTTTTGATTCTATCCCACATTTTGCCAACTGTTTCCATGTCTTTCGCTCTAAAATAGATCCGTGTGAAGGAAATAAATGCAAATGTGACCGCAATGGCATACACGCGAACAACCCAACCGTGTTTGTTTCTGAATGGACTTATTTTTCGCCAGTTTTTATAGAAAACTAAACCTAATCCGTTTAGTCCTCCCCAAATAACGAAATTCCAACTTGCTCCATGCCATAATCCACCAAAAAGCATGGTAATCATAAGATTGACGTCTGTTGTAAGGGCTTTTTTAAACGCTGGAAATATGCGAGCAAGTATGAAAAAGAGTAGCGCAACTCCACCAAAAACAAGGAAAAGCCAGAAATTTCCACTGAGAAAAACCATGATGGTGATAATAAGCGTAATACAAATCCAAGTTGCGGCAGAGGCATTCCTATTTCCACCAAGTGGAATGTAGAGGTAATCTTTGAGCCAAGTAGAAAGTGAAATGTGCCATCTTTTCCAAAATTCTGCCACACTTTGCGCTTTGTAAGGAGAGTTAAAGTTGGTTGGCAAATGAAAGCCCATAAGTATGGCTACTCCAATCGCAATATCGGTATATCCAGAAAAATCACAATACACTTGAAGCGAGTAGGCAATTAAGGCCATTACACTTTCAAATCCGGTGTAATACATGGGATTATCAAATACACGATCAATAAAATTTACCGCAATGTAATCTCCCAAAACCATTTTCTTAATCAATCCATTTAAAATCAAGAAAATAGCCATTCCAAACATACGTTTAGAAATGCTGTATGGTTGATAGATTTGCGGAACAAATTCATTTGCACGAACAATTGGTCCAGCAACTAACTGTGGGAAAAATGAAACGAAAAATCCAAAATCTGCAAATGATTTTACTGGATTGATACGTTTTCTATAAACATCCACCGTATATGAAATGGTTTGGAAAGTATAGAATGAAATTCCAACAGGAAGGATGATTTTATCCATCACAAACCCGTGCCACAACGGAATATCAAACCAACCAAATAGCATGTTAACGGTTTCCTTCATTCCACCGTTTAGCCAATAAGCAAACCAATTAAAAACCTCGTGATGCGAGTGGGTAACTTGATTTAAACTATCGATAAAAAAGTAGGCATATTTGAAATAAAATAAAACAGATAAATTCACAACTACGCTAACCACCACAAGCCATTTGCGAAAGGTCGTTGAGGTTGATCTAAAAATAGCTTTGGCTAAATTAAAGTCGATTAAAGCCGTAAAGAGGAGTAAGAAGACGAAAAGTCCGCTGGTTTTATAGTAGAAAAATAAACTAACGAAGAATAAATACGCATTTCTAATCGCTATTTTCTTGTAAACAAAGGCATAAACGCAATAAAGTACGAGAAAGAATCCCCAGAAATTAAATTTCGTGAAAATCATAGGAGAATGTGGATCGTATAAAAATACGGTCTTTATATAACTAAGAATTGCGTTGAAACTTCCGTCCATTAGTGGTTGCGCATTAGATAATTACCATATTTTTCCATCAAAGCATTGAATATCAAATCTCCCATGAGGTTATAACCTTCTCTGTTGAAATGAATTCTATCGTGTTTCATTAAATTATTTGCTCGCCAAATTGTGGCGCTTCTATAGCCTCCCATAACACGAAACATATTCCAAACTGCTCCATTGTATTCTTTTGCGAGATTATACATGGCTTTTTCAACTGCTTCAGCGTTTTTGTTGTTAATTCTACTGTACGAATAACTGTCGTTATTGGTAATAAATACAAGCATTACATTCGGATTACTTGCCTGAATCATCTTAATTATTTGACGGTAATAATCTTCATATCTTTTCTGCGTAAATGTGTTGTTGTGCGCATCATTAATTCCTATTCCAAAAAATACAAGATCTGGATGAACTTCTTTTACTTGTTGCTCAAATAGTTCACATTTTAGGTAAGATGTTGTGCTAGCTCCATTTACTCCAACAGAGTTATAGGTAATTCCAGGTTCATCACTTTCTAAATACATTCCGTACAAGATATAATGATGTTGGAGTGAATCTTCTTTTTTGAAGCCAATGGAAATGGTATCGTAAAAACGTGGAAGTTCAATCAATGTATATCCTTTTTCAGGAAAAGAAGTGAATTTAACGCTATCATTTCCAATCCAATAGGGTTGAAATGATGAACTATCTATTTCGTTGAATAATTTGATTCGCGTAAAATGTTGTGGTAAATTTTTTATTCGATCAAACGTTATTTGAAAACTTGCTGTAGTATCTGAAGTAGAAACGCTCATGCCCATTAAACCTAGTTTAGTGCTTAGTTCGCGACTTACGTTTTTATTGGAAGTCCAATCACCTGTATAATCAGCTCTAAAATCGGGTGGACCATTTGTTTTCGCAATTCTATACGGAAAAATCAATCCTCTTGCGCCCTGTTGTTCTGGATAATAACTTCCCAATAGTTGACGTAAACGATTGGAGTATACATCTGCTTGAATATGTGAACCTCCCATGTGAAGAACGTTTATTTGTCCTTCGCCAAAAAGCATTAATTTACTTAGTTTTTGAAAGAAATTATTTAGTAAAGTATCGCTCGCTGGAACAATTAGCTGCGCTTGATCTTCGTGTATAAAATCATACTTCGGAATTGTTACATGTATCGGCTGAGCCGTACTTTTAAAAGCACAAAGAAGTAGTAGTATAGTGATATAGTTTCTTGGTGTTTTTATCATTTTTGTTTTTTCTTTCCTGTTCGAATTAAGTATGCTTCGTAGTCTAACATTAAAGCTTCGTAGAATAATTCAGCAATTTTTGATGCGCCTCTTGGAGAAAAGTGAATGTAATCTTTCGCTGCTAGAGGCGGATTTGAATCTACCCAACTTGGCATAGAATTTTTTCCTCCCATTACTTCATACATATCAAAATATGCGCCACCGAGTTCTTGCACTACTCTTTTAAGTTCATCGCGAACAAATGGCAAAATAGGATATGTTTGCATTTTTCCGGCAATTTTTTTCGACATATCTGCTGGACCAATTACTAAAAAGGATGCATTCGGGCACATATTTTTGATTCTGGATATATTCGACTTAAAGCCTTCTACAAATCGCGTTACTTCTTTTTCAGATTGAAGATAAGGCATCACGTTTCCGCCGTATTGTAAGATAAACAAATTAGGATCTAATGCTTGATACATTTGATTGGTAAGCAGATAATTTAGTTTGTAGAAGATAGTTCCAGAACATCCACGCATGGGGATATTATCTACAAGAACACCATTCGGTCGCTCTAATGAGATACCATATACTTCAGGGGTTCTAAACCCATCAAACGTAATTCTTAGTTGATTTGGAACTGCACTTAGTTGGAAAGTAATAATTTGCAAAGATTCATTCGGTGGAACGACTTGTTTGTCTGTCAATCCATTGTAAGAAATTTTCACAGTCACACTGTCTTTGTTGTGTCCCATGAAAATACGAACGGTATTATAGTTTGCATTACTAGCTGCAGCACCTGCTCTTCGAGAAAGTGTAAGTGAACCACTTCTAAATGTACGTTGAACAACTACTGTATCTGTGCTATCGGTAACGGCTAAACTGTATTTACACATAATTGCCATTGCTCCATAACGTCCATCGATAGAACCAGATGTGTTTCCAAAAGCAGTGTAGCGCGTCCAGTTTTCTGAAAAAGATTGGTTTATACCGTAAGAACTGGTGATATTACTCGCAGAAAGGAGTCCAACACCACCACCGCCAAATTTGGCTTGTAGTTTTGCGCGAACATATCCTGTTATTCTGTCTTCCTCTATTTGAGAATCACCATAGTGGATAATTCGAACGCTTCCTATTCCTTGTTGACGTTTATAAAGCGCATCAAAAAAGTTATCTAAACCATTTGGCGTTTCTTTTCCGTATTGCAAATGCATAGGATTGGGAATGCTTTGTTTTAAAGAATCTTCAGCTTTTAGCGCATTCATAGAAGCTTTTAGACTATCTTCTCTCGCTTTTAGTAAAGCTTCAACGTCAATAACAACTGGTTTTTCTGTAGAAAAAATCTCTGAAAGAGGAATAAAGCGATAATTTTTACCCCACAAATCAATTCCATCTTTTGGAAAAGCAAATGCTATAAGTCCCAATAAAGCGAGACATACTGAGATAAATAATAAGACTTTAGGTGGCTTCATTTTTATGATTAGAGAACAAAATTAATAGCATAAATGAATACACGCATTATTTTATCATAAAATTCGCAATTAAAACATGGATTTATTACGCTTCGTTAAGAATCTTTTGCACGATGGATTTCAATTGTGGCAAAGCATCTTTTTCAAACCATTTGTTTTTAGTTTGCCAAATAAAATTTCTGGGTGAAGGATGAGGTAGTGTGAAAAACTCAGGTAAATATTCTTCAAAATGGAGTACAGTTTCAGTTAAATTTGCCTTTTTTGTTCCTTTTAGATAATAATTTTGCGCATATTGACCAATTAACAGTGTTAATCTTACATTTTTCATCATTTTAAATAATGGAGGATGCCACAAAGGCGCACATTCTTTTCGAGGAGGTAAGTCTCCGCTTTTTCCTTTTCCTGGATAACAAAATCCCATGGGAATTATAGCAAAATTGTCTGTATCGTAAAATTGATCTTTCGAAACGCCCATCCAGCTGCGAAGGTTGTCTCCACTTGGATCGTCCCAAGCAATACCGCTTTTGTGAACGCGAATTCCCGGAGCTTGACCAATAATAATGATTTTACTGTTTTTACTGGCGGACATTACTGGTCGAGGATCTAGGAATTTCTCGCAGACGCGACAAGCACGAATATCCTGTAAAAGTTTTTCCATGACAGAAATGATTTATACAAAAATAGTTTAAAGGCTAAGGTTTTCCAATTAATTCATAACCTGTTGCTTTCCCTTTATCTATTGCTGGAATTCCATCAATTAACCACGATGGAGCAGGTTTGTTGTTCAGATAATAATCAAAAAATTGGCGCATTCGAATGCTTAAATCAATGCGATTGGGTTCTTTCATTAAATTATGATCATCTCCGTTATAATTTAATAACCAAACAGGTTTATTTAATCTTCTTAAGCCCATAAATAATTCTATTCCTTGATACCATGGAACAGAACCGTCGCCATCGTTGTGCATAATAAGCAATGGCGTTTTTACTTTAGGCAAACCAAACAATGGCGAATTCTCAACGTATAATTCTGGATCATCCCAAATGGAGCTTCCTATTCTACTTTGTGTATGTTCGTATTGAAATTGTCTACTTAATCCACTTCCCCAACGTATTCCGCCATAAGCAGAGAACATATTTGCAACTGGTGCTCCAGCCATGGCGGCTTTAAAGCGAGTTGTCATGGTAATTAATTGTGCAGTTTGATATCCACCCCAGCTTTGACCTTGTAAGCCCATGCGTTTGCCATCGATAAAACTGAATTTTTTAAGGACATAATCTGTTCCACTCATGATGCAATCATAAGCAGATTGCGCTGGATGTCCAGGTTTGTAATGAATATCTGGAATAAATACTACGTACCCAGCAGAAGCGTATTCTGTTGGGAAAATGATAGAAGCTGTTGGACGTGGAGAATAGTAATTGTGAATTTCATCGCTGTACAATTCATAAAAGTACACCAACATCGGATAGCTTTTCTTCGGATCTAAATCTTCTGGAGTGTAGAGTAAGCCTTGTAATTTTTCGCCACTCGGTGTTTTCCAGTTCACTAATTGAACATTTGCCCAATTGTAATTTTTTTGTTGTGGATTGGTTTCGGAAATTTGCAAAGGTTTTTCAAATCGCGTATTGGTTGACCAAACTTCAGGATATTCTGTTAAACTCGCTTGTCTAAAAATTACCTGATTGCTTCCTGTCGATTTTGCAAGTGAAGAAAGCTCTGCATAGACAGTATATATTTTAGATAAGCTTATCTTTTTGAGTGAATCACGTTCAATTAAATATACAGAAGAAAATTTAGTTTCTTGATTGAATCCTGTAATCCAAGCTTTTGAAAGATCGATATACAAACTGTCTTTATCCCAAGACTGTAATCGCATGATTTGCTTTTGCTCTTTTCCTTGACCAAGTGTTATGCGTGTTTTTTTAGAACCATCTGTTTTTAGGAGAAATAGATCAAATTCACTTTGTACAACAACTTCATTTTCTCCTTTTGTCCAACCAACAACATTGAAAGGTATATTTTCGTGCGGTTCACCATTGTTTTGTTCGTACCAATTTTCATCTAGATTACAACTAAGGCAAACTTCTTTGCCATCTTCTAAGTTTCTGTAAACGTAATTTTTCTTTGCATCACTAAAATAAACAATTTTATTCCCACTGGGAGCAAGACTAACATTGTTGGCCATTCCTTTGAAAAGAAGTGTGGATGTATTGTTTCTTAAATCTAGTATATACACATCTGTTTTCCATGGATAGTCATAATCATACGATTTTTCGTACGGATTATTAGAATAAGCCAAAGTTGTTTTTGCCTCACCTGCTTTATCTATTAAAACTTCAAGTGTGTCATTTTCAAAAACCTGTAAAATTCCTGTTTGAATATTAATTCGAGAAAATGCTGTTTTCTTTTTATCTTTTTCCAATTCAGTTAATTGCCTAGGCTGAAGTCTTCCATCTTGCCAATTCCAGATATCTAAAACGTACTTTTCATCTTCTAAAAGTGTATCCTTTTTGTCTTGTACAGGTTGTTTAGCCGTTCCAAAATAAAGGTATTTTCCATTGGTAGAAAAAGAGATTTTTCCATGCTCGCTAACGCTGTATTCTTTGCTAATACCAGTATAATCGGCATCAACAACTAATTTTTTAGTTTTTGAATTCAAATCATACAGATATAAGTTATAAATCTTATTGTTTTTTGAGGTATCGCTGCTAGCCATGAAAGCGAATTGAGTTTCGTCGTCTGACCAAGTAAGATTGCTAATTGCCGTATAACTATTGAGTGTTATTTCAAGCTCTTTTGTTAAAGATTGAATAGTCAGGTAAAGAGAATCTGCTTTTTGTTTTTTATGCGTTACATAAGCAACCCAATTTCCTTTATCACTTAATTCATAGTCTTTTACATTTTCCCATTGATAAAGCTTTCCAGTTTGAGGTTGGAGAACAGATAGTACTTTTCCATCTGAATTAAAAACGTCTTTTTTCTTTGGTTTTTTGTATCTTTTTCCTTCGATTTTATTCTCAGTACTTTTGTAGGCAATCCATCCGCTTTTTTGGGATAATTTAAAATCAGATACGGATGGAATTTTTTTAATTTGATGATTATTGAGGTCAACAATCGCCAATGAATCTTTTGGTAGTTTGTCTTTCTTTACTCCGTTTAATTGCAATATTCGGATGCTGTCATAATATGGTTGAATGAGCGTAGCTAAAAAAGAATTGTCGTAAGAAATTTTCGTTTTATTGCCACGTGCTAAAGAATCTACACGATGTGTTTTTGTGCTAAACCAACAAACTACTCCATCTCCTTGGTATGGATTTTTCTCATAACTAATCCAGTCTCCATTTTGGGAAATTTGTTGATTTGATAATTTTTTCCAATCTTTATAACTTGTGTGGTCGATTATTGTTTTTTGACCAAAACAAGTTAATGACAACGAGAAAAGAATTAAATAAAATACAATTATTTTCAGAGATGAAATCATTCCGCTAAATTGCGAAATAATTTTTCAATTTCATTCAAACAAATACTCAAAAAAGATAAATATCTTTACAACTCCTGTAAATGTTGCTTTAAATAAAAGACTTATGAAATACTTTGTAATTTTCCTTTTTTCACTTTTTATGACTTTTTCAATCTCTGCACAATCTGTTTTGGGTCGGTGGTATGGTTCATTTAATATTATGGGTGGATCGCATCAAATGTGGATGAAACTGGAAAAGAATTCTGATACATACTCGATGATTCAATACAATCCTGAAGATTCTACAGAATTTGGTTTTAAAGTGGACAGTGTTTCTTTTATAAAGGACAGTTTGTATTTTAAAATATCATCTTTAAATATTACGTATCATGGTAAATACGATAGAGAACAAGAAGTTATCGCAGGTGAATTTAAACAATATAAATTTTTATCTAATTTAGATTTCTACCGCACTCCACAAGCAGAAGTAAAATCGGATCGTCCGCAAGAACCGCTACCTCCGTATGATTATACAATTCAGGTAGTTAGCTTTAAAGCACTTACAGACACATTTCATCTAGCTGGTACATTGATTACACCTAAAAATCCTACAGAAAATTATCCAATTGTCATTTTTTCTAGTGGAACAGGTCCACAAGATAGAAACGAAGAAATGCTCGGTCACAAACCCTTTTTAGTAATTGCTGATTATTTAGCAAAACAAGGAATTGGAAGCTTGCGATTTGATGATAGAGGGACAGGAAAATCTGGCGGTTCTTTTTATAATTCCAATTTGAATGATTTCGCAAGTGATTTAGAAGCTGCTTATTTATTTTTGAGAAAAGATAAAGCATATAAAAATCATCCAATTGGCTTATTAGGCCATTCTGAAGGTGGAATGCACGCTATGATAACTGCAAAACATCAGAAAAAAGTAAATTTTATTATAACGCTTGCCGGACCTGGAGATGAAGGCAAGAAATTGGTTGAAGATCAACAATATTTATTGGCAAAATATGAAGATTATTCAGAAGAAACAGCATTGTGGAACAAGGCAACTTTCACGGGTGCTATAGATATCATTCTAGCAAATGATAAACTAACTGCTCAAAATTTATTGAACGATTTTTTAGGAAATCAATACGATAAAGCACCTGCAGAAGCAACTCAAAGTGGAGGAACGAAAGTTAATTTTGTGATGGGAATCTCATTGCTATTGAACAATGATTTCGGTCGACAAATGTTAGCGTGGAAATCTGCAGATTATTTACCTTCTATAAAATGCCCAATTTTATCATTGAATGGCTCAAAAGATTTTCAAGTTCCTGCGGAATCTAACTTGGCAAGTATTCAGCAAAATTGGAGTAAAAAATCGGCAAAAACGAGTAAAATAATAGAATTAGAAGGATTAAATCATCTTTTTCAACGTTGTTCTTCGTGTAAAGTAGAAGAATATGGAACACTTCAGCAAACGATAGATCCAATCGTGCTTCAAACAATCGCTCCTTGGATAAAAAGTATAGAATAAATTATTCTTTTAAGAGTATTATTTCCGCTTCAGAAGAATAGCGTCTCCAGGTAATTTTTTTATCTTTTTTGGAAACTAATAAAATGCTTTTACCCAAAGGTTCGTCAAATGACGCCGTTAATGAATAATAACTTTTTGTTACAGCAGTAACATCATAAGTTCCATCAAAGGAAGAATTACCGATGGTTAACACTAATTTTTTGTCGGAAAGTATTAATCGGATAATGGTTTCTTTTACGGTTGTAGTTTCGCCATTAATAGCTAATGTAGATTTTGGAGATACACCTTTGTAAGAACCAAAATAGCGATTTGGGATGTCTGAAGAGTTTTCTAAAGACAAAAATGAAAAAGCAATGATGATGAAAAACAGTTTTCGCATGATTCAAAAGTATAAAACTATTTTAAAGTTCTCCACAAAAAGCAATAATTCATTCACAATCCAAAAACTCAATTACTAAAATATGTAATTTAGTTCACTATTTTGAAAATACGATGCAACAATATTTAAATTTACTCGAACATATTCTTGAAAACGGCACTCAGAAAGGCGACCGAACAGGAACAGGAACAATTTCTACTTTTGGATATCAAATGCGCTTTGATTTAGCAAAAGGATTTCCGCTTGTTACCACTAAAAAACTTCACCTTCGTTCAATTATTATTGAGCTGTTGTGGTTTTTACAAGGTGATACAAATATCAAGTATCTAAAAGATAATGGTGTGAGTATTTGGGATGCTTGGGCAGATGAAAATGGAAATCTTGGTCCAGTTTACGGACATCAATGGCGCTCTTGGCCAACTCCAGATGGAGGAAGCATAGACCAAATAAGTAACTTATTGGATCAAATTAAAAACAATCCAAATTCCCGTAGATTAATGGTAAGCGCATGGAATGTTGCAGATGTGGACAATATGGCTTTACCTCCTTGTCACTGTTTATTCCAATTTTACGTGGCAGATGGAAAATTGAGTTGTCAACTCTATCAACGAAGTGCAGATACTTTTCTGGGAGTTCCTTTTAATATTGCTTCTTATGCTTTATTGACAATGATGATTGCTCAAGTGTGTGACTTAGAATTAGGTGAGTTTGTCCATACTTTTGGAGATGCTCATTTGTATAATAATCATCTTGAACAAGTTAAGTTACAGTTAACGAGAGAGCCACGTGCTTTACCAAAAATGAAACTAAATCCTTCGGTGAAAAATTTGTTCGATTTTAAATTTGAAGATTTTGAATTGACAGATTATGATCCACATCCACATATAAAAGGAGCTGTAGCGGTTTAATTTAGTATCACCTACAATGAAAAAACAAATATTCTTAATCGCAGCTGTTGCTGAAAATAATGTTATCGGAAAAGACAATGACTTGGTTTGGAAAATCAAGGATGATATGGCTTTTTTTAAAAAGATGACACAAGGAACTGTATTGTTAATGGGAAGAAAGAATTTTGAATCTGTTCCTGAGAAATACCGTCCGCTTCCCAATCGTGTAAATTGTATTCTAACCAATCAAAAGAATTATGTTGCCCCAGCAAATTGCCCTGTTTTTTCTTCTATAGAAGATTGGATTGAAGCCTATAAAAATGACGATCGAGATTTGTACATTATTGGTGGTGGACAAGTATTCAAAGAAGCATTGGATAAGAAATTAGTTGATGTAATGTATTACACAACGGTAAAAGGTAAGCCTGAAGGCGATGTTTTTTTTCCAGAGATTGACACCCATTATTGGAACGATGAAATTATTGGCGAAGGCATGAAAAATGCGGATAATGAGTTTGATTTCGTTATTCATCGCTATACTAAAAAGTAAACATGAAAGTTTGTATTGCCGAGAAACCTAGTGTAGCTAAAGAAATTGCTGAAATCGTTGGCGCTGCTCAACGAAAAGATGGCTATTATGAAGGTAATGGGTATCAGGTAACTTGGACTTTTGGACATTTATGTACTTTAAAAGAACCTAACGACTATTTTGATAATTGGAAATATTGGGATTTGAAAGAATTACCCATGATTCCATCTCGGTTTGGTATTAAACTAAAAGACGACCAAGGAATTCACAAACAATTTCATGTGATTGAACGATTGGTAAATAACTGCGAAGAAGTCATCAACTGCGGGGATGCTGGACAAGAAGGAGAGCTCATTCAACGATGGGTTTTATTGAAAGCAAAATGTAATGTTCCTGTAAAACGACTTTGGATTTCATCTTTGACAGAAGAAGCGATAAAAGAAGGATTCAAAAAACTTAAAAATGCGGATGAGTTTAATCGTTTGTATTTAGCAGGTAGCGCTCGAGCTGTTGGCGATTGGTTACTTGGGATGAATGCAACGCGACTTTTTACCTTAAAATTTGGAATGGGAAAACAAGTATTGTCTGTTGGAAGAGTTCAAACTCCAACGCTTGCAATGATTGTGAATCGACAAAAAGAAATCGAAGCGTTTGTTCCAGAAGATTATTGGGAAGTAAAAACAGTTTATCGGGCAACAGAATTTTCGAGTAACTTAGGTAAACTTAAAAAACCTGAAGAAGCGAATTCTGCAGTGGAGAGAATTACAAATAACCTGTTTGAAATCCTTTCTTTCGAAGTAAAAGAAGGTAAAGAATCTCCACCGCGTTTGTTTGATTTGACTGCTTTGCAAGTAGAGTGCAATAAAAAATTCGGCTTTTCTGCTGAAGATACCTTGAAATATATTCAAAATCTATATGAAAAGAAGTTGACGACTTATCCAAGAGTTGATACAACTTACCTTTCAGATGATATTTACCCAAAAATTCCAGCTATTTTAAAAGGGTTGAAGCATTATGAAACCTTAACAACTCCTTTACTCGCTGAAAAAATTAAAAAGTCGAAACAAGTTTTCGATAATAAAAAAGTAAGCGATCACCACGCTATTATTCCAACTGGAGTAGATGCTTCTTTTTTGGAAGGCGCAGAACATCAAGTATATACACTCGTTACAAAACGGTTTATTTCTGTGTTTTATCCAGATTGTAAAGTGGCGAATACAACTGTTATTGGCGCTGTAGAAACGGTTGAAGATATTGAGTTTAAAGCAACGGGGAAACAAATTTTAGAACCAGGTTGGCGCATTGTTTATTCGGGAGAGAAAGAAGACGAAGATTCTAAATCAGATGAAAATAGTGATGAAGATAAGTTAATGCCACTTTTTGAAAAAGGAGAAAAAGGAGAACATGAGCCAAAAATTGTTCAGCGACAAACTTCTCCACCAAAACCACATACAGAAGCTACTTTATTACGCGCGATGGAAACAGCAGGTAAGCAAGTTGATGATGAAGAGTTGCGCGAATTATTAAAAGACAATGGAATTGGTCGTCCATCAACACGTGCAAACATCATAGAAACGCTTTTTAGAAGAAAATATATAGAGCGCAAACGCAAGAATTTAATTGCCACACCAACGGGCGTTCATTTAATAGAAACCATTTCTAATGAACTTTTAAAGTCACCTGAATTAACCGGAGACTGGGAAAAAAAGCTTCGATTAATAGAAAAAGGTGAGTACGACGCAGAAAATTTCAAGAAAGAACTCATTGAAATGGTCGTTGAATTAACCAACGAAGTACTTTTTGAAAAACCGAAAGAGTCAGTGGCAGTAGGGGATAAATGTCCCAAATGTGGTAATGGAAAAATCATAAAAGGTAAGACAGCATTGGGTTGTAGTTCATATAAAGAAGGGTGTGATTTTGTTATCCTATGTTAAATAATTTGCGATTTGTTGATTTTTTTGCTTATATTGGGAGTAATTAATAACAATATATTACATTAAAATTTACAATTATGAAATTACGATCAGTTTTAGCAGTCGTTGCTTTCGCAACATTAACATTGGGTTCTTGCGTTAAAGATTATACATGTTCATGTACATATTCTACTCCTTCAGGAGACGCAACAATAACACCAGATTCTTATACGGTTCATGGAAATATAAAAGATGCAACAAGTGCATGTGAAGGAGCTTCTACTTCTTCTGGTATTGGATCAAAAACATGTAAGATTAAGCTTTAAATAGCTAAGTAATAACTTTAATAAAGGGGTATTTGTTTTGCAGATACCCCTTTTTGGTTTATATAATTTGAAGATTCATGAATCTTTATTAATTGATTATAATTTATACATTTGTTCACTAACTTATTAAAATAAAAGGTATGAAATTAAAATCAACGCTAGCTATAACTACTTTAGCAATTTTATCATTAGGTTCTTGTCAAAAAACCTATACATGTACGTGTGTAACTAAAGTCGGGGGCACATCTGCTTCTGCACCTTTTTCAGTATTTGGAACGAAAAAAGCAGCAACTAGCTCTTGTCAAAATGGTTCAACTACAAGTGAAGAATCGTCAAAAACGTGTACTTTAAATGATTAATTTTTTAAAGAGTTATTTCTAGTATTGAAAAAATATAGAATTATTAAATATTTTACTTTTTTAGTACAAAATTGCTCGTAATTAATTATAATTGATACATTTGTTCAATTACTAATTAAAATAATTGTTATGAAAAAATTAAAAACTCTTTTTTATGTTGCTTCAGCAACAGTGTTATTAAGCTCATGTGTTAAAGATTGGACTTGTTCTTGTACAAGTACTGCAGGTGGTGCTTCTTATAATTCTTCAGAAGTTTACCATACAACTAAAAAAACAGCACAAGCAGCTTGTGATTCAAATACTGCATCATTTGGTTCAGCAGGTACAACTTGTACGTTGAAATAATATTTTTCTAGATAATACCTATTTAGGAAAAGTAAAAATTAAATATCCCAGTAGATTTATCTACTGGGATATTTTTTTATAATATAAATTTTTTCTATTCAGTTTTTTAACTAAATTTGCCGAAATTTAAAAATTAACTATTATGAAAATCAAATCATTATTATTCGTTGCTGGAGTAGCTGTTATGCTTGCTTCATGTGTTAAATCAAGAAATTGCCAATGTACTTACACTGATTCAACAGGTGCTACATCAGTTTCTAATGAAACAATGACAGGTATTGCAGGAGTTAACTCAAGCAAAAAAAGTCAAGAATCTGCTTGTAAAGCAAATGAGTCTTCTAGTACTTATGGAACAACAAGTTGTGAGTTAACAAAATAATTTTTGTAAAAACTTTTTATAAAAGAGCACCCATTGTGGTGCTCTTTTTGGTTTAAATGAATTATTATTCGTTAAATTTGAGGAAACGTATAACATGAAAATAAGTCAAATTATTCTACCCTTAGTTTTTCTGGTAATGTCTTGTTCTAAACCCAGAGACTGTAAATGTACCACTGTATATCCCGACGGTGAAATTTCAGTTGAGAATAGAAGATTTGGCGATCATAGTCCATTTCACGACCCAGAAGCGAATACGAAGAATTATATGGTGCAAAAATGCGCATCGCTTGAATCTTCTAATAATACGTTTACAAGAACATGTGAATTATTAAAGTAGTTCTTAAATTTCGTTAAAATAAGCAAAATTCACTGTATTCAGGCGTTTCTCGTTTTGATTGTTTGACTTTTTTTCTTAACTTGAAAAAAATTAACAATTATGACGAAAGTAAAAAAAGCATTTTATTTCGTAGGAACAGCTCTATTATTAATCTCCTGCGGTAAGACAAGAAATTGCGAATGCACATCAACAGACAAAAATAGCGGGCAATCAGAAGTAACGTATCAACCGATAGGATCTATTGGATCAGTTAATGCTAGTAGAAAAAAACAAAGTGAAGAATGTACTTCTCAAAATTATTCAGATTCAAATCAAGAGAGAACATGTAAGCTAATCGATTAGTTTATGTCTTTTTCGTGTTTTAAAGATTAGTATTTTTAAAGAGTATCCATTTTGATACTCTTTTTTTGTTTCAAGAATCTTCGTATCTAATCTAAACAAAAGGTATCTTTAGAGCTTAAAATTATCAAGACATGAAAACGTTTAAAACTATTGGTTTATTAGAAGCAATCTCCTACCTTACTTTGTTACTTATAGCAATGCCGCTTAAATATATTTGGGGCTTAGATAATGCGGTTAAATATACGGGTTGGGCACATGGTGTTCTGTTCATAAGTTATGTCATTAGTTTATTTGTAACGGGAATGAAGTACAAGTGGAGTTTTAAACTTTATTTCTTCGGTTTTATCGCTTCTTTATTGCCTTTCGGTCCGATTGTTTTCGATAAAAAGTTTTTAGAATAGTTATTTTGATTAAATAGTATTCTGCTTTTCTATTAAAACGTACATTTGTACTCAAATAGTTTCAAATGAAATCGCTGGCTCTATATTTTGGCTTGTCTCTTGGATTATTATCGCTTAATTCTGCTTGCAGTCAAGATGTTGCCGTTGCTTCAGATAAATCGCCTAAACAAGATACAGTTGGGCTTGCTGAAGAAGCGAAATCAGACGAAATTAAACCCATTAAAAAGAAAGAACCCATAAAAGAAGGTTCATTTTTAGATGACTTTAAATCTTTTTCTTCTTTTGATTCTCTCTCATTTGATTCTCTTTTTATTGAAACAATCGAAAACTATCCTTTTTTGAGCAGTGAATATGTTCGTTCTTTTCAAACTGTTTTAGTCGATAAAAAATTGAGTGAAAACAATCTCGATTTTTTGAATCAGTATTTTATGTTGGATTCTATCAAACGAAATCATCAATATTCTAAGTATTTATCTAAAATCACCATTGGTCAAGTTCAAGAATCTGTTGCAAATGCACTTTACCAAATTAAAATAGAAGACAATAGACTTTTGTTAATTTGGAGTTTGACGCATTCGTCTTATGAAGCAGATCCTTTTACGTATGGAACAGAAATTTATGCCACAATCTATGAGGAAGATTCAGCTTTAGAAACATCACTTATTGCAGAAGCGCTTTATAGCATGGATCCTCCTGCGTTCTATTCCGAAACAATTTATACAAAGTATCAAAATAAATTGTTCTCACTTAAAAAACACATAGAAAGTGGTGAATTACAAGATGATGATTCCATTCTATTTGATACAAACACCTCTTCTTCTTTTAAAATAAAAGTAGTTGAAAATGCTTTTTCTTTCAAGCAGATGAAATAAAATGCTCCTTATTGATTGAGTAATTGATCTTGCAATTTTTTATCGTCTGGAGATCCATACACTGGAGGACAGCGATTAGGGTCTCTTTTAAATAACCATATAAATTTCACACTAGCAGAAATAGGTTGATAATAAGAAGAGAACCACCTTAAAGCTGGCGTTCCGCCATTCCAATCATTGATGCCTAAAAATGGAATATTGAACCCTGGAATGACATAAAACCCTTCGCGGACTTTAAAGCCAACACCAAAATTGTAATTGAGTTGCGCCACTAAATTTGATTGAAAATGTTGTGTACTCGCAATGGAAGTTCCTGTATAACTAGAATTTTGTACTAAGCCATAGTCTATATTGAAGCCTAGTGCATTGTCTATGAATATATTTCGACCTATTTGAGCAATATTATGCGCGTCAAATCTTCCATATAAATAACCTAAGGAAAACTTTCCTATTCCAGAAGATGCGGTTGTAGTACCAAAAATTGTTTGCGATGCAGTTGTTTTTTCTACGCCAAAAAATTGTTTGTAGCCAATTCCCCAATCGAAATAATGAACAATTTTACCTCTTTTTGTAGCGATATGCACCATTCCTAATTCAATAAATGCACCTAATCTTCCTGCTGGGTTTTGTGTAAATGTATAGTTAGAATCTGTTCCTTGGTTAATACTTTTTGTTGGATTAACTGGTAAGGTAAACATGTATGTAGGTCCAAATGAAAATTGAATTCCATGTCTAGAAAAATTCCCTGCCCATTTATACAATGGATATTGATATGAACGAGAAGTAAAATGTTTCTGATTTTTTTTCGACTGTGCGAAAGAAGAGAAACAAAAAATAATGGCTAAAATGGTGGCAAGGCTTTTTTTCATCTAGTTTACTTTTTTCAGTATAAATTGCATGATTTCATCTTCATCCCAACTTTCGTGAATATCCGATTTTTGCATGACTTCATCCATAATTCCTCTTTGAAATTGGCCTTTTTTATTGGCTTCACTGTATGGAATGTGACTAAAGGTAACTAATTCATACAAAGGTAACCACTTTCCAGGGTGTAAATCTGAAAATTTACGTTCAATTTTCTTTCTCAGCAAGAAATCAGCATCTGCTGTTTTATCACGCATTTCAATGTAGTTATTCAAGGCTAAATCAGCAATAGCTTCACCGTCTTTACAGTGATTCTCAGAAAATTCATGGAATGATTTATCCCAATTTTCACCATTCTGTGTAAACAGTTCATCAAAAATGGTACAATCTTCAAAGCCAGCATTCATTCCTTGTCCGTAAAATGGAACAATCGCATGTGCAGCATCTCCCATTAACAACACCTTGTCTTCAAAATTCCATGGAGAACAACGAACAGTTATAAGCGTAGATGTTGGGTTTTCAAAGTAATCGGTTAACAAACTTGGCATTAGCTCAACAGCATCTGCAAAGGTTTTGCCGAAAAAGTCTTTTACATCTTCGGCTGTTTTTATCGATTCAAATGATAATTTTCCTTTTAATGGAAAGAACAAAGTAACCGTAAAACTTCCATCCAAATTAGGCAAAGCAATCATCATAAATTCACCTCTTGGCCAGATGTGCAAACAGTTTTTATCCATTTTGTGTGTTCCGTCTGCGTTAGCTGGAATTACCAACTCTTTGTAACCATGTGTTAGATAAGTCTGCTGGTAATTAAACAAAGGATTTTGTTGTAAACGCAAACGCAAAGGTGAAAATGCTCCATCTGTTGCAAAAATATGTGGATAGGAATATTTTTCTTCTTCGTGTGTCAATTCATTTTCAAATATCAAAGTATTGTTATGTAAATCAACATCCTTGCAACGAAGATTAAAACGGTAATGTACTTTAGGGAATTTCTCTGCCCAATTCATCAAACGTTGGTTTAATCCGCCACGAGAAACGGAATAAATAGCTTGGTTTTCTTTTCCATAAGGTTGAAAAGTTAAACTACCATCTAAGGCGTGCATTTTTCTTCCATACATTGGGATAGCAATCTCTTTGATTTCTTGATCGATACCAATTTTTTCAAGTGCTTTCCAACCTCTATCAGAAAGTGCTAGATTTATAGATCTTCCGGCTAATAATGCTGCTTTTCGCATGTCTGGACGACGTTCAAAAACATCTACTTCAAATCCTTTTTGTGCTAAAAAAATCGCTTGAAGACTTCCTACCAAACCTGCGCCAACTACTGCAACTTTCTTCATTCTATCGTTTAATTTTATTTCTTAATGTGTGCTTTTTTCTAATATTCTCGCAAAATGATATGCATCTGTAAACGAGTTGTATAAAGGTGCTAATGCAATACGAATTACATTCGGCTCTCTCCAGTCTGCAATGACTCCTTCTGCGGTAAGTTTATCAAACAAGTTTTTTCCTTCTCCGTGAACTAAAATCGACAATTGACTGCCTCTTTTATCTTTTTCTTTTGGTGTAATTATTTCAAAATTAACAGTTTTACTGTTTTCCGAAACTTGTTGAATTAAGAATTCTAAGTAAGCAACGAGTTTTTCACTTTTCGCTCTCAAAGCTTCCATGCCTACTTCTTCAAAGATATCTAAAGATGCCAAGTGAACTGCCATTCCAAAAACAGGCGCATTGGATAATTGCCAACCTTCAGCACCTTTTATTGGATTAAATCCTGGTTTCATTTGAAAACGCGTTTCTTTATCGTAACCCCACCATCCTGCAAAACGAGGTAATTCTGGATTGTATTCATGTTTTTCATGCACAAAAATACCAGCAACATTTCCCGGACCAGAATTCAAATATTTATACGAACACCATGCAGCGAAATCTACTTTCCAATCGTGTAGTTTTAGAATCACATTTCCTGCGGCGTGTGCTAAATCAAAACCAACAATAGCACCAACTTGATGTCCAGCTTCTGTAATTTTTTCCATGTCAAATAATTGACCCGTATAATAATTAACTCCGCCCATCATCACGAGCGCAAGTTCATTGCCTACTTCATTGATTTTTGCGAGTACATCTTCTTCGCGAATAAGGTGCTCTCCATTTCTTGGGTGAATTTCTACGATTGTATCTGCAGGATTAAGTCCGTGAAATTTTACCTGAGATTCAAGCGCATATTGATCGGAAGGGAAAGCTTTTCCTTCGCAAATAATTTTAGTACGCTTGTTTTGGGGTCGGTAAAACGACACCATCAAAAGATGTAAATTTGTTGTTAATGAGTGTGTTACAACCACTTCTTTTGGCAAAGCTCCAACAATTTTAGCCGCTTTTTCTGTCAAAAATTCATGGTATGAAAACCACGGACGTTCAGCATGAAAATGACCTTCTACGCCCCATTTTGCCCAATCATCTAATTCTCTTTGTATATATCGTGCAACGCTTTTTGGTTGTAATCCCAATGAATTTCCAGTAAGGTAAATACTTTCATTGTGTTGAAAATTAGGAAACAAAAATTGATGTCGATATTCTTTTAAAGCATCCTCTGAGTCTAGTTTTTCAGCATATTCTAGAGAATTCATGTATTCACTTTCCATAATAATATATATTCAGTTTCTTTTAGACGAACAACAAAATTATAATTTATACCGATGTTTTCTTTATGTCGGAGCATTTAATTAGCGACTAATTTTTTGGGTAAAGTTGTAACTTGAATTGATTCTGCGTATATCAAATACTTAATAAAGATTAAAATTAGCTGAACTTTTAGGCTGAGGTACATGTATTCTTATGTCTTTCATCCAAATTGATTCTTTTGGTGTATTGTGCTCGAGAAGTTGTTTTTGCCATTCTTCATCCGTAAGTCGATTGGAACTTGGCTGAGTAAATTCATAATGACTAAATACCGCACCTCTAGTAAGATAAAGAAGTCCATTAATTTCTGCAATTACGTAGATTTCATCTCCCATTCCAACTCCTTCTTCTAAACAAGTGCCATTTTTGTTATAATCTGTATATGTGAAAACATCCGTTACGATTGCCATGTATCGTTCTGGTGTATTTACTTGTTGAGTGAAACCTTCTTGAGAATCTATAATATTTAATGTTAGCGATTCAACTTGCCCTCCAATAAAAGATAAGGTAGTAAATTCTTCATTTGAGATTTTTATTCCTTTCAACTCTTTATCACTTATCGTTACAAAGAATTCAGCCATTTTAACTAATTCTTTGTTTCTATAGGCTAGTTTTTCAGTCATTAATCCATTTTCTTCGAGCATTTTTTTATTCAAATTCAATAATTCAATGCATTTTTTCCAAAATTCTATCTGAGGTTCTACATAAGCGATTTTTTGTGGAGGAGGGATTTCTCCTCCATCTCCCATTTCTGCTCCACTTGGTTGTTCTATGTAGAGAACCATGTCATGTTTTAACCCTGTCCATGAAGCAAGCATTGTGTTTAGGTCTTTTTTCTTCCAAGATGTGGTTTGCATAAAGTAGGGTGCTGTAGTATTTTGTTTTTGAAGCGATAAAACAGCTTCCATGGTTTTATTGTAAACACTTAGATTCCAATCATTAAAATTTCCAAACTTTCTTTTCAGTAAGTTTAATGTATCAGGGTAGTTTTTCCAATTTTCTTTTTCTTTGTACACGTTTAACAAAATATCTTCAGCTGTTTTATTTCCCATTGCTGCAAAAATGTCTAATGATTTTGGACATGGACGTAAAGGTGCGGTTTTTAAACTATCTCTTTTGATATTAATTAACCGTTGTAATATTTCACCATCAAAAGTATATCTACCTGCAGTGAATAATAATTTTTTGCGCGCTAAAAAGTTATCTGTTCTAGAATTTGCTCCTTGAGCAAACATTTTCTTAGGATCATTTGCGTACAGTTGTTTTCTAATCTTTTCTAAATTTTCTTTAGTAAGTAATTGATCTAAATTTTGATTATTCATCTTTTTGATGATGCTCATAAGAAGTGTCAAAGAAATGTTATTTTCTTCTCCAGCAAGGAATTTAATGACATTTGAAAATGCTTGATATTTTTTCAAAGAAGTTTCTGATTTCATAAGCGTATATGCCATCATTATAGAACGGCTTAAGCCTTCGTCCTGATCCAAGTAAATAGATGCAGAGTTAAGCCATTTAACACATTTGAAATATTTTTTTAGTGATTCTGTTCTCGTATAATTACCTCTTGGTTTAAATTGGGTATAGTCCATTAGTGAGTCTCCGAGGAAATCTGATTTGTTACCTTGAGCGTTTTGTGCGCGTTCAGTTTCAATTCGATAAGCTTCTTTATATTCTAATGGAACTTCAAATGGTTTGCCAGTTATTAAATTTAAGGCAATGGCATAATAAACTTGGTTCCACAAAGCTGCTTTTTTTATCGTATTGTTGTTTGTCGTACTTGCTGTTGTTTTTGTTAAATTATATTGATTGGAAAGCAAACCTGTTATGAGTGAAATCATTTTCTCTTCTTCTATTGATTGCATCTCTTTACTAATATGCATGTGTAATACTTGAAGATATAAATCGGTAGTAATAAAACTAGGCGTATAATCATAATAGTTTTCGTCGTAAACATGGAACAATTGTTCGTAGTTAGCTTTATTTATAACAAACCCGTCTTGTTTTAAGTGTGACATCATTTCTTTCGGAATGGTTTCAAACTGATTCCAATTAACAACATTTTCTGTATTTACTTTTTTGAGCCCATTTGTTGATGTTAGATAATTATTTTTGTAGAGTTCTAGTTCCAACTTTAATACTTTATTCATAAATGATTTTTCTTGATCATTTAATTTGATTTTAAAGTCATCATACCAAAATACAGGTTGATACCAATTTGTTGCATTAAAATGAGAGCGTAATACATAATCCATGAATAAGAAGCCATGACGTGCTAAAATTTCTGCCCTAATAAGTCTTAATTCATTAAATGTTTTTTTAGATAAATCCATCTTGTAGTTAAATGGTGGAGGCGTTGATTTATCTTTATAAAAATCATTATAATATTCTATATAATCTTTTGTTTTATAGGGAGCTTCCTTATCAACTTCATCATTAGTTAAAGGGTAACCCTCGTCGTATGGGGCCATTGAAATTAATGCTTGGTTCAATTTATAATTATCAATTGCTGGTCCTTTATCGCTATTACATGAACAGCAAAATAATAAAAGGATTAAAAATAAATTTGAGTGTTGTTTAAGTTTCATCTTATGGCTTTTTATTTGATTCATGGAGCAAGTGTTTAGCATCTGAATAAGTTAAAGAATCTTTTTGCTCTTTTAAAAAAGACATTCCAAAAGATTCCCATCTATATTCATTGATGCAATATAAATGATTGTTTTCTTTTTCGATTGCTTTTATAGTGTATTTATGATTCTTTTTACAAATAATGAACTCTTCCAATGGTTTAACTAGCCTTGAACTCAGCCATAATGGACGAATATAATCTCTGTCTATTTGAAAAATAAATAGTCTTTTCTTTAAAATTGAATCGAAAGGAGTGGGTTTTATTATTCCAATACAAATATCTGTTTTTCCGTCGTTATTTACATCGCCAGTTTCCATTTGGAAAACCTCATAAGGTGTAAAGATTCTATCTCCTTTTCCAGTTAGTTTATTGTAAATTGAAATTTTATTTTTACCTAATTTTTCGATTTTTTCAATTGAAACATCACCCTTGAAAAACGCATCATTTATTGTAATTTTTTTTGAAAAAGTTTCATTATTAGTGCAAGCGCCAAAATAAAATGATAAGAAGATTAATACAACTATTTTGTTTTTCATATTCAGAATATTTCCCAATTATTTTGATTCATCTTCACATTGATTCCTTCAGAAATTGAATCGATGTAATGCATGAATTTCACCGATTCTTTTAGTGACATCATTTTAGGTTTTGAATTTACAATATTAATCGGAATTATTTGAAGACTTTGTATCTTCGATTTACTCAATGTAAAGGAGGTCAATATCGCTTGATTAGCAGGCGTGTGATTGTTGTCAAAAATAAAATTGCCAATACTATAAAATATATATTTGCCTTTATACTTCTCAATTGTTTGGACAATATGCGGATGATGGCCAATAATTATGTCTACTCCATTATTTATCAAATAATGAGCTTGTTTAATTTGTAAACTGGTTGGTTTAGATTTCATTTCTACACCCCAATGTAAGCAAACAAAAATTAGATACGAAGGATGTTTAGTTTTAAATAATTGAATTCGTTTAGCTAATTCCTTCGGAGTATCATTACAAATAAGATTATTATCTTGTTTCAAAAAGGTGACCGAAAACAATGCTATATTACTTCCGTCTTTTTCAAATAATAAAGGTTCATAATTTTCATTAATACTTCCTCTACAACCAATCGGTTTAATGTCATTTTGTTTTAGATGAGCAATCATTTGTTGTAAGCCTTTTTCTCCAAAATCAAAACTGTGATTATTGGCAATTGTTAGACATGATATACCGTTATTTTTCATCCCAGAAATCCATTCAGGATTTGCTCTAAATGTGAATTTTTTATCACTTTTTAAAAGGGTTTCATCACATGTAACACATTCAAAATTTGCTACACAGAAGTCATGATTTTGAAACAAAAGTTTTACATCGCTAAACAAATCATTCATTCCTTTTGACGCTATTTCTTTTCTAACACCACGGTCAAGCATGAGGTCTCCAGTAAAAAGAAACTTTACTTTTTTCTGTTGATTCTTACATGAAGTAAAATTCAAATTAATCAAGCATATTAATACTAATACAGCAATTATTTTTTCTTTTTGCATTTATTTCAAATGAAATTTAATAATCTACTTAAATCTTAAAGTAGGTTATTTTATCAATGATTTAAAGTTACTTTTTTGAAAGATTGATTTTTAATAATAACAAATCAAATGTAATATAAAGAACAGAAAGAACCTTGCGATAAGAAATCTAAGCTTTATTATTAGAAAAAAACCAAATTCTTAGTTGGTTTTCGTTAAAGTTTACCTACATTTGCACCGAAATTTTGACACTAAACTTTATATAAGTTACTTGCAATGAAGCTGAAATCAGGAATTAATAAATTGATTTTAACAGGGTTATTTGCTTTTCTAGGGTTATTTGCTTCTGCAAATCAAACTGTTGACCATAAAGAAAAAGCAGCGCATTCAGAAAAACCGTTTAATGCTAACGAGATGGTTATGCACCATATTTCGGACGCACATGAGTGGCATATTATGGGTCCAGCTCATGGAGAAGGTTCTGTTTCTATTTCTCTTCCTATTATTTTGCTAGATGGTGGGTTGAAAATATTTTCTGCTTCAGAATTGTACCATGGTGAACAAAAAACATATACAAATACTGAGGGAGAAGAAGAGCATTATGTGGTAAATATTGAAAAAGGATACGGACTTGTTCATGAGAAGATATATAAATTAAACGAATTAGGTCAGCTTGATTTTGAGAATGGAAAGGTTCTTAATGAAAAGCCTTTTGATTTTTCCATTACCAAAAATGTACTGTCGTTATTTATTTCTGCATGTTTGATTTTGATTATCATGTTTGCTGTTAAAAGAACGTATAAAAACAGAGGAGTTTCAGCTCCAAGAGGAATCGCTTCTTTTATTGAGCCTTTAATCATTTTTGTAAATGATGAAATAGCAAAAGATAGCATTGGAGGTTCAAAATATCAAAAATACACACCTTATTTATTGACAATTTTCTTCTTTATTTGGTTCAATAGTTTGCTTGGATTAGTCCCTGTGATGCCAGGTGGAGCCAATTTAATCGGAAGTATTAGTGTTACTTTTACGTTAGCCATTTTTACGTTAATAATTACTGTGTTTTCAGGGAATAAAAATTATTGGCAACATATTTTTGCGATGCCAGGGGTTCCTAAGATTTTATTAATTATCATGATCCCAATTGAATTAGTGGGTGTTTTAACAAAACCTTTTGCATTGATGATTCGTTTGTTTGCAAACATGACAGCGGGTCACATCATTGTTTTAGCATTAATTGCGATTATTTTTGTTAATCAAAACATGGGTTGGGCAGCATTGTCCGTTCCTATGGCTTTGTTTATTTTGATTTTAGAGTTGTTAGTTGGTATTTTACAGGCTTATTTATTTGCAATGCTTTCTGCAGTGTTTATAGGAATGGCTGTTGTGGAAGACCATCATTAATGTGTAAGTTTAATTTAATAAATATATAGTTATGTACGGAAGTATTGCTGCGATTGGTGCTGGAATATCTGTGATTGGAGCAGGTATCGGTATTGGAAAAATTGGAGGATCTGCAATGGATGCTATTGCTCGTCAACCAGAAGCGTCTGGAAAAATTACAACTACTATGCTTATTGCTGCTGCTCTTGTAGAAGGAGTTGCGCTTTTTGGTGTGGTAGTAGGTCTTTTAGGAGGTGCGAAATAATTATTAATTCTGTGTCTCAACGGTTGGTTGAGACACAGATATTTATTAAATTAGAAACGGTAAAACGTAAAAAAAATTAGAAATGGATTTAGTAACACCCAGCTTCGGACTTATATTTTGGACAGGACTTGTTTTCTTGTGTTTACTTTTTGTTTTGACAAAATTCATCTGGAAACCTATTCTTAATATAGTTAAAGAAAGAGATAGAAAAATTGAAGAAGCCTTATTGCTTGCAGATAAGACAAAAGAGGAAATGAAATCTATTCAATCTCAAAATGAGCTTTTATTAAAAGAAGCGCGTGTTGAAAGAGATCAAATTATTAAGCAAGCAAAAGAAACGGCTTCTCAAATGATTCAGAAAGCGACTGCAGATGCTAAAATAGTTACTGAAAAAGAAATCGCAAATGCTACTGCAATTATTAAAAGCGAAAAAGTAGCTGCAATTGCTGAATTAAAAACTCAAGTTGCTTCTCTTTCAATTGAAATAGCTGAAAAAATAGTGAAAGGTGAGCTTGCTTCTGCTGACAAACAAACAGCACTTGCTTCTAAGCTTGCTGGTGAAATTAGCTTAAACTAATTAGGAATGAAAGGAACAAAAACCGCTGCACGTTACGCAACAGCACTACTGGAATTTTCAGTAGAGAAAAATGTGCTGAGCGAAGTCTATCGAGACATGGTTTATCTGCACGATTTAGTGCTTGAAAACTATGACTTTCAACTGTTTTTGAAAAATCCAATTATTAATTCTACTAAGAAAAAAGATGTTTTTAGTTCTGTTTTTAGCGATTTTAACGAAGTTTCAATTCAGTTTATTCATTTAATGACTCAAAATAAACGTGAAAATATACTTTTAGCTATTTCAGAGAGTTTTATTAGTCAGTATAAAACGAAAAATGGAATTTTTCCTGTTACTATTACTTCAGCGCATAAATTGGATGATAAAGTAAGAAAAGACATTCTCGATAAAATTAAAAAAGAAATAAACGGTGAAATCGAACTTACAGAACAAATAGATGCTTCGATTATTGGAGGATTTGTAGTTCGTATGGGAGATAAACGAATAGATGCTAGTGTGGCTAGCCAATTTAGTAATTTGAAACAACATTTAACACGATAATTCATCGCAAGATGAATCATTAAAAACAACTGTAAAATGGCAGATGTAAAACCAGCAGAAGTTTCTGCAATATTAAGAGAGCAATTATCTGGATTTCGTTCAGAATCAGAATTGCAAGAAGTAGGTACTGTTCTTCAAATTGGAGATGGTATTGCTCGTATTTATGGATTAACAGGCGTTCAATACGGTGAGTTAATTGAGTTTGATGGAGGTTTGCAAGGAATCGCATTAAATTTAGAAGAAGACAATGTTGGAGCTGTATTGCTTGGACGTTCTTCTGGAGTAAAAGAAGGCGATACCGTTAAACGACTAGGAAAAATTGCTTCTATCAACGTAGGTGATGGAATGGTTGGTCGTGTAGTAGATACTTTAGGTAATCCTATTGACGGTAAAGGGCCTATCGCTGGACAATTATACCAAATGCCTATCGAAAGAAAAGCACCGGGCGTAATCTATCGTCAGCCGGTTACTGAACCATTACAAACTGGAATCAAATCTATTGATGCGATGATTCCAATTGGACGTGGACAACGTGAGCTAATCATTGGTGACCGTCAAACAGGAAAAACTACGGTTGCTATTGATGCAATTATTAATCAAAAAGAATTTTACGATGCAGGTCAACCTGTATTCTGTATATATGTTGCTATTGGACAAAAAGGTTCGACAGTAGCTGGAATCTTTAAAAAATTAGAAGATGCAGGTGCAATGGCATATACAATTATCGTTGCGTCTAATGCTGCAGATCCTTCTCCAATGCAATTTTATGCTCCATTAACAGGTGCTGCAATTGGTGAGTTTTTCCGTGATACCGGTCGTCCAGCCTTGATTGTTTTTGATGATTTATCAAAACAAGCAGTTGCTTACCGTGAGGTATCTTTGTTACTTCGTCGTCCTCCAGGTCGTGAGGCTTACCCAGGAGATGTATTTTATCTTCACTCTCGTTTATTAGAACGTGCTGCAAAAGTTATCGCTGATGATAAAATTGCTGCCCAAATGAATGACCTACCCGAATCTTTAAAAGGAATCGTAAAAGGCGGTGGTTCTTTAACGGCACTTCCAATTATCGAAACTCAAGCAGGCGACGTTTCTGCATATATTCCAACAAACGTAATTTCGATTACGGATGGACAAATTTTCTTGGAAACTGATTTATTTAACTCAGGTGTTCGTCCAGCAATTAACGTAGGTATCTCGGTATCTCGTGTTGGAGGAAATGCTCAAATCAAGTCCATGAAAA
>Ga0164242_10000073_pt1 | contig 118420 bp, 105 predicted proteins | sample OricomgcompostMG_FD_108783 | JGI IMG/M metagenome (GOLD analysis project Ga0164242, IMG submission 108783) | Miracle-Growth compost microbial communities from Emeryville, California, USA - Original compost - Miracle growth compost (MG) ...
AGAGCGTACGGGTTCAGAAATTTTGAGAATTACCGCCTGAGAGTCTTGGCTCAATGCGGTTGGAATGGTGTAATTAACCGAGTTTGAAGAATGCCTCCATCCCCCGATAGTGGGGAAGAGCCAAGCTTTTTAAAATAGCCTGCTTAAGGCGTGAACCCATAATGTGGCCGATCAGAAAAAAACCCATAACGTGGCCAGGTGGCCAAGTTATGGGTTTCGGAACAAAGTTCTAAAGGGTTTTTGCTACTGTGTCTTGGTGGAGTCGGGGGGAATTGAACCCCCGTCCGCAAGCCCTCTGCAGGCAGTTCTACATGCGTAGTCGGTTCACTTTTTAGCTTTAACCTTGGATCATGCCTGCCGACAGGCCCTTCCTTGGCGATTCACGTCGATTTAAGACCTGGACGAGTGACCCGACCAGACCCGATTCTTTGTAAATGACGCTGCTGCGGGTTTTACCCCGCCTAACCCAAAGACAAATTAGTGCAGCGGCTTACCGCATTAAGCGGCTAAAGCGAAACGCTCGTCGTTGGCGTTTATATTTGTTCCAGTGGATTTACGAGCGAACTGGTGCTCGGCATGCCCTGCGCTGTTTCGCGACCCACGTCGAAGCCGGATCGACCCCAGTACTGCCATTGTAGCCTATATATGGGTGCGGGCCCGGCTATTTTCAAGCGGACAGGCGCTCGATGGCGGCCCACACTTCCCGCGGGGTGTGGGCCAGCGCGTCGGCGTTCCACTGGCCGGCGTCGGTCTGCCCGCAGTAGCCGTAGGCGGCGGCCACCGTCTTCATGCCCGCGGCCTTGCCGGCCTGGATGTCGCGCTCGTCGTCGCCTATGTACAGGCACTGGGCGGGATCGAAGCCGGTCTTCTCGGCGGCGTACAGCAGCGGGGCGGGGTGGGGCTTGCGCTGGCCGGTGGTGTCTCCGCCGACGGTGATGGCGCATTCGCCTTGCAGGCCCAGGTGCCGGACCAGGGGCAGGGCCAGGTATTCCGCTTTATTGGTGACTATGCCCCAGCGATAGTCGCGCCGCTTCAAGGTGGCGAGCAGATCGGCGATGCCGGGAAACAAGGTGGTCGAGGCGGTCATGCCTTGTTCGTAGTCGGCCAGGAACTGCAGCCGGCATTCTTCGTAGCCGGGATCGTCCGGGTTCATGTCCAGGCCGGCCTTGAGCAGGCCGCGCGCGCCCTGCGAGGCCATGGGGCGCAATAGTTCGTACGGCAGCGGCGCCAGCCCTTTGCGCGCTCTTGCCTGGTTGGCCGCGGCGGCCAGGTCCGGGGCGGTGTCGGCCAGGGTGCCGTCGAAATCGAACAGGACAAGCGTTGGCATGCCGGACCCTAGACGCGCCGGGTGGCGATAAGGTAGTTGACCGACGTGTCGCCCGAGAGCTTGTAGTGCCGGGTGACCGGGTTGTATTCCATGCCCGTCATGGCGGCGATGTCCAGGCGGTTTTGCCGGGCCGCGGCCATCAGTTCGCTGGGCTTGATGAAGTTTTCGTAGGTATGCGTGCCGCGCGGAAGAAGCTTCAGCAGGTATTCGGCACCCACTATGGCGAACAGGAACGATTTCGGGTTGCGGTTCAGCGTGGAGAAAAACACCCAGCCTCCCGGCTTGACCAGCGCGGCGCAGGCCGCGACGATGGAGGCCGGGTCGGGGACGTGTTCCAGCATTTCCATGCAGGTCACAATGTCGAATTGCCCGGGCTTTTCGCTGGCAAGGTCTTCGGCGCTGACGGCCTGGTAGTCCACGGCCACGCCCGATTCCAGTCCGTGCAGCTTGGCCACGGTCAGCGATTTCTCCGCCAGGTCTATGCCGGTTACGTGGGCTCCGGCCTGAGCCAGGCTTTCGGCCAGGATGCCGCCGCCGCAACCGACGTCCACGATATGCTTTCCGTCGAGCGGGCCGGCATGCTGGAGAATCCAGCCCAGGCGCAGCGGATTGATGGCATGCAGCGGCTTGAATTCGCTTTCCGGATCCCACCAGCGCGCGGCCAACGCGCCGAATTTATCGAGCTCGGCCTGATCGGCATTGGGGTGCTGGGACGTATCGGAAGAGGGTGCGTTCATGGCCAGGGCTGAAATGAATAAGGGCTCCGCATGGCGGAGCCCTTATTGTAGCGTTTAACGCGGCTGCTACTGCGATGCCGCAAGTGCTACATCTTGAGCGTTACTTGTTGGTGCCAACGATTTCGATTTCAACGCGGCGGTTATGCGCGCGTCCGTCACGAGTCTTGTTCGACGCGATCGGGTTCGATTCACCCTTGCCTTCGGCGTAGATGTGGTTGGGATCGATGCCTTTGCTGACCAGGTATTTCTTGACAGCGTCGGCGCGGCGTTGCGAGAGCTTCATGTTGTAAGCTTCGGTACCGATGGAATCGGTGTAGCCGGTGGCGATCAGGGTTTCCAGATTGATGGAATCTGCTTTTTGCGCAACTTGGTCGAGGATCTTGCGGCCTTCGGGCTTGATAGTGGATTTATCGAAGTCGAAGAAGGTATCGGCGTTCAGGACGACCTTGGTGGCCGTGGGCGCCTTGACAGGAGCCTTGGCGGCAACCGGTACGCCGTCGCAGCCGGGGATGCCGGTGGCCGGGGTCCAGAAGTTGTCGCGCCAGCACAGTTCGTGCGTCCCGTTTTTCCAGACGTTGCCGAACGGGTTGGTCCAGTTGTCCACAGTTTGCGCAGATACGGCGCCAGAGGCCGAGAAGGCTGCTATGGCGAGTGCTAATGCGATTTTGGAGGGTTTATTCATGTTTCTCCTCGTTGAGCAAAATGCTGGTAAGTGACCGCAGCGAACTCCCGCCGCATATCAAGAAAACATGGCCAGTATAGCAACGCTGCGTAGTCAGACAAAGTTGCACTGGGTTTCATGCGTGTTAGGGCGAATCTTACGGCATTTCCCAGGGGTTGGTTAAGCCTGTTTTGCCCATACGGCTTAGATAGTCGGGTTTCTACCAGAAGTGGCTCATTATTGTTGGTTTTTCACGACAGAATCACAGGCGCCAATCCGTTTAAAGTGGTTTCTTAACTGGTCGGTGCAAAGCGTCCATTGGGGCGTGTTTCCGTTTCCCTCCACCCGCCCGCAAAACAGCCTTCCAAACGAGTGTAACGGGTGGAAGTGCTAGAATTTCCCCTTTGCCCGTAACCGGTTTCCCCTAACGATTTTTCGATCAGACAACTCTATGGATTCCTTCGCTAAGGAGACGCTTCCGGTTTCGCTGGAAGAGGAAATGCGCCGCAGTTACCTCGATTACGCCATGAGCGTGATCGTGGGGCGCGCGCTGCCCGATGTCCGGGACGGCCTCAAGCCCGTGCACCGGCGCGTCCTGTTCGCCATGCACGAGCTGAACAACGACTGGAATCGCGCTTACAAGAAATCGGCGCGTATCGTCGGCGACGTCATCGGTAAGTATCACCCGCACGGCGATACGGCGGTCTACGACACCATCGTGCGCATGGCGCAGGACTTTTCCCTGCGCTACATGCTGGTCGACGGGCAGGGCAATTTCGGTTCCATCGACGGCGACAACCCGGCCGCCATGCGCTATACGGAAATCCGCCTGGCCAAGGTGGCGCACGAACTGCTGGCCGATATCGACCAGGACACGGTCGATTTCGGCGCCAACTACGACGGCAGCGAACAGGAACCCCTGTTGCTGCCTTCGCGCCTGCCCAATTTGCTGGTCAACGGCAGTTCGGGCATTGCCGTGGGCATGGCCACGAACATTCCGCCGCACAATCTTGCCGAGGTGGTCGACGGCTGCCTGTACTGCCTGCGCAATCCCGGCTGCACGGTCGACGAACTGATCGAATTGATCCCGGCGCCCGACTTTCCCACCGGCGGCATCATCTATGGCATGTCCGGGGTGCGCGAAGGCTACCGCACGGGGCGCGGCCGCGTCATCATGCGCGCCAAGACCCATTTCGAAGACATGGAAAAAGGCCATCGCCAGGCCATCATCGTCGACGAAATTCCGTACCAGGTGAACAAGAAGTCGCTGCAGGAACGGATAGCCGAGCTGGTCAACGAAAAGAAGATCGAAGGCATTTCCGATATCCGCGACGAGTCCGACAAGGAAGGCATGCGCCTGGTCATCGAGCTCAAGCGCGGCGAAGTGCCCGAAGTCGTCCTGAACAACCTGTACAAGAATACGCAGTTGCAGGATACGTTCGGCATGAACATGGTGGCGCTGGTCGACGGCCAGCCGCGCCTGCTCAACCTGAAGCAGATGGTCGAGTACTTCCTGTTCCATCGCCGCGAAGTGGTGACGCGCCGCACGGTGTTCCAACTGCGCAAGGCGCGCGAACGCGGGCACGTGCTGGAAGGACTGGCGGTTGCCCTGGCCAATATCGACGATTTCATCGCCATCATCAAGGCCGCGCCCACGCCGCCGGTGGCGCGCCAGGACCTCATGGACCGCAGCTGGGATTCATCCCTGGTGCGCGAAATGCTGACCCGAGCCGACGAAAGCGCCCAGTTGGGCGGCCGCGCGGCCTACCGCCCTGAAAGCCTGCCCGAAGGCTTCGGCCTGCAGGCCGACGGCCTGTACCGGCTAAGCGAGACCCAGGCGCAGGAAATCCTGAACATGCGCCTGCAGCGCTTGACGGGCCTGGAGCAGGACAAGATCGTCGGCGAGTACAAGGACATCATGGCCGCGATCACCGACCTGCTCGATATCCTGGCGCGTCCCGAGCGCATCACCGAGATCATCGGCGAAGAACTGTCCGCCATCAAGACCGAATTCTCCACCAACGTCAAGGACGCCCGCCGTTCCACGATCGAGCACAACGCGACCGAGCTCGATACCGAGGATCTGATCACGCCCATGGACATGGTGGTGACGCTTTCGCAAAGCGGCTATATAAAAAGCCAGCCGCTGTCGGAATACCGGGCCCAGAAGCGCGGCGGCAGGGGCAAGCAAGCCACGGCCATGAAGGAAAACGACTGGGTCGAACAGTTGTTCATTGCCAATACGCACGATTATCTGCTGTGTTTCTCCGACAGGGGCCGGGTCTACTGGCTGAAGGTATGGGAAGTGCCGCAGGGCACCCGCAATTCGCGCGGGCGCCCGATCGTCAATATGTTCCCGCTGATCGATGGCGAGAAGATCACAGTGGTGCTGTCGATCAAGCAGTTCAGCGAAGACCACTACATCTTCATGGCCACCTCGCGCGGGACGGTGAAGAAGACGCCGCTGTCCGATTTTTCGAACCCGCGCAAGGCCGGGATCATCGCTGTCGCGCTGGACGAGGGAGATTACCTGATCGGCGCCGACCTGACCGACGGCCAGCACGACGTCATGCTGTTCTCGGATTCGGGCAAGGCGGTCCGTTTCGACGAAAACGACGTGCGCCCCATGGGGCGCACCGCGCGCGGTGTGCGCGGCATGATGCTGGAAGAGGGGCAATCGGTGATATCCCTGCTGGTCGCGCGCGACGAATCGCAGTCGGTGCTGACCGCTACGGAAAACGGCTTCGGCAAGCGCACGTCCATTCTGGAATACACGCGCCACGGCCGCGGCACCAAGGGCATGATCGCCATCCAGACGTCGGCCCGCAACGGCAAGGTCGTGGGCGCGGTGCTGGTCGTGCCGTCCGATGAAATCATGCTGATCACCACGGGCGGCGTACTGGTTCGCACCCGCGTCTCGGAGATCCGCGAGATGGGCCGCGCCACGCAGGGCGTGACCCTGATCAATATCGATGACGACAGCAGCCTGTCGGGCGTGCGGCGGGTGGCCGAGCGCGATGCGGACGACCCCGACGACGAGGACGAGGTGGACGGTGAGGCGCCCATCGACGCCGCTGGGGATGAAGCCTGATGCGTGTCTGGAATTTTTCCGCCGGGCCCTCCGTGCTTCCCGGCGAGGTGCTGGAACGCGCCGCGGCTGAAATGACCGACTGGCACGGATGCGGCATGTCGGTCATGGAAATGAGCCACAGGGGGGCGCAATTCACGCAGATCCGCGACGAAGCCGAAGCCGACCTGCGCCAGCTTCTGGGCCTGTCCCAGGATTTCGCCGCGCTTTTCATGCAGGGCGGGGCGTCGGCCGAAAACGCCATCGTGCCCATGAATCTGATCAGCCGCAATCCGGCCCGCAAGGCCGACTATGTACTAAGCGGCCACTGGTCGAACAAGTCGCACAACGAAGCGCGGCGCTATGGCGACGTGGCGATTGCGGCGTCCAGCGGCGAACAAACCACGATCGACGGCGCGCAGCAAGGTCCCTGGACGTGGTTTCCGACGCCCGACCAGTGGCGCATCCGGCCGGATGCCTCGTACGTGCATGTGTGCAGCAATGAAACCATAGGCGGCGTGGAATTCCCCGACTGGCCCGATCCGGCGGCCCTGGGCGCGCCCGGCGTACCTTTGGTGGTGGACGCGTCCTCGCACATGCTTTCGCGTCCCTTCGATTTTTCCAATGTGGGCATGGTCTATGCCGGCGCGCAGAAAAACGCGGGGCCGGCCGGCGTGACCGTGGTCATGGTGCGCCGGGACCTGATCGGGCATGCGTTGCCCGAGTGTCCGTCGGCGTTCGACTACGCCAATGTGGCGGGCGCCGATTCCATGTTCAACACCCCTCCGACCTACGCGATCTACATCGCCGGCCTGGTGTTCAAATGGCTTAAAGAGCAGGGCGGCCTGGCCGCCATCGAGCAAAAGAACATCGCCAAGGCGCAGGCGCTGTACGGCTTCCTGGACCAATCCGATTTCTATGTCGGCCGCGTCGCGCCGCGCTTTCGTTCGCGCATGAACGTGCCGTTCGTGCTGGCCGACGAATCGCTGAACGATCGCTTCCTGGCCCAGGCCCGGGATGCCGGGCTGATGCAGCTGAAAGGGCATAAAAGCGTGGGCGGGATGCGCGCGTCGATCTACAACGCCATGCCCATGGAGGGAGTACAGGCCTTGATTTCCTATATGCGGGAGTTCGAAAGACGCCATGGATAAATCGCAATCGCTGCAGGCCCGCTTGTCGCCGCTGCGCGAGCGCATTGACGCCCTCGACGAACAAATTCTGGATCTGCTGAACCAGCGCGCCCGCACCGCCCTGGAAGTCGGCCGGGTCAAGCTGGATTTCGACGCGGAAGATCCCATACTCAAGCCCGAACGCGAGGCCGCCGTCATACGGCGTCTGCAGAAGCTGAACCAGGGGCCGTTCACCGGACAGGCGGTCGACGCGGTCTGGAGCCAGATCATTTCCACGTGCCGCGGCCTGGAAAGCCGGTTGACCATCGCGTACCTTGGGCCCCAGGGCTCGTTTTCCGAACAGGCCGCGCTGGAGCACTTCGGCCATTCGGTGGAAAGGCTTCGCTGCAATTCGTTCGACGAGGTCTTTCGCGCGGTCGAGGCCGGACAGGCCAATGCGGGGATGGTGCCCGTCGAGAACTCGACCGAGGGCGCGGTGAACCGCACATTGGACTTGCTGCTGAATTCGCCCCTGAAAGTGCTGGGCGAGCGATCGATAAAGATTCATCACTGCCTGATGACCCAGTCCGGCGACCTGGACGGCGTCAAGCGCGTCATGGCGCATCCCCAGGCGCTGGCGCAGTGCCAGTCGTGGCTGACGCGCCATTGTCCCGATCTGGCGCGCAGCGCCGCATCCAGCAATGCCGAAGCGGCCCGGGTGGCGGCCCAGGATCCGACCGTCGCGGCCATCGCCGGCGACGTGGCGGCACACGCCTGGCAACTGCGGGTGGTGGCATCGGGAATCCAGGACGATCCGCAGAACCGCACGCGCTTCCTGGCCGTGGGCAACATCGAGACCCTGTCCAGCGGCAACGACAAGACCAGCGTGATTCTGGCGGTGCCGAACCGCGCCGGCGCGGTCTATGAAATGCTGGCGCCGCTGGCGGACAATGGCGTGTCGATGACCCGGCTGGAATCGCGTCCGGCGCGCACGGGGCAGTGGGAATACTATTTCTATGTCGACTTGCTGGGGCATCGCAACGACCCGGCGGTCGCCAAGGCGCTTGCCGAATTGAAGAAGCAAGTCGCCTTTTTCAAGGTACTGGGCTCGTACCCGATTCAGTAAGGCGCACTCGCATGACCATCAATGACGCACATCCCGATTCCGGCACGGCGACGGCGCCCGGCTACATTCTTGACATTGCTCCGTACCAGGCCGGCAAGCCCATCGAAGAGCTGGCGCGTGAATTCAATCTGGATGTGTCGAGCATCGTCAAGCTGGCATCCAACGAAAACCCGCTGGGGCTGCCGAAGTCGGCGCAGCTTGCCATGATCGAGGCCTCCAGTTCGCTGGGACGCTATCCCGATCCCAACGGATTCGACCTGAAGGCGGCCCTGTCCGCGCACTACGACCTGCCGGCCGACTGGCTGACGCTGGGCAACGGTTCGAACGATCTGCTGGAACTGGCGTCCCTGGCGCTGTTGGCGCCCGGCGCCGCCAGTGTCTATTCCAGGCACGCTTTCGCGGTGTACCGCCTGGCCACCCAGGCGCGCGGCGCGCGGCACATCGTGGTGCCCACCCGCGACTACGGCCACGACCTGGACGCCATGTTCGCGGCCATCGACGACGATACCCGCATCGTGTTCATCGCCAATCCGAACAATCCCACCGGCACGTTCCTGCCGGCGCCTCGCGTGGAGGCGTTCCTGCGGCAGGTGCACGACCAGTACGGCCAGCGTGTCACGGTATTGCTCGACGAAGCCTATAACGAATACCTGGACCCTGAATTGCGCTTCGACAGTTCGCGCTGGGTTCAGCGGTTTTCCAATCTGATCGTGACGCGCACGTTTTCCAAGGCATACGGCCTGGCCGGCCTGCGCATCGGCTTCGCCATGGCCCAGCCGCGGCTGACCGACCTGCTCAATCGCGTGCGCCAGCCGTTCAACGTCAACACTCTGGCTCAGGCGGCCGCCACCGCGGCGCTCGACGATACGGCTTTTCTGCAGCAGGCGTACGACGTCAACAAGGCCGGCAAGAAGGTCCTGTCCGAGGCGTTCGAAAAGCTTGGCCTGGACTATGTGCCCAGCTACGGCAATTTCGTGCTGGTGCGCGTCGGTGACGCGGCCGGCGTGAACCTGGAACTGCTCAAGCGCGGCGTGATCGTGCGCCCGGTGGCCGGCGACGGGCTGCCGCAGTGGCTGCGCGTGTCCATAGGCCTGCCTTCCGAGAACGCGCGCTTTATCCAGGCGCTTACCGAAGTGCTTGGGCGCTGATGGACAAGGCGACGCCGGGCGCGGCGCCAGCGCCTTTCCGGTCCGAAGTCCTGGCGATCGTCGGGGTGGGCCTGATCGGCGGCTCGGTGGCCGCGGCATTGCGCAAGAATGGAGCCGTGGGCCAGGTGCTGGGCGTCGGACGCCATCCGCGTTCGCTGGCCCAGGCCAGGCAGTTGGGGCTGATCGACCAGGCGGTGACGCTGGAACAGGCTGCTTCGCAGGCCGATCTCATTGTCCTGGCCGCGCCGGTGGTGGCCATAGAAACCATTCTTGCCGAACTCGGCCCTCATCTGCGTCCCGGGACCCTGGTCACCGACGTGGGCAGCACCAAGGCAAACGTGGCGGCGGCGGCCCGCGCCGCGCTGGGCCCCAAGCTTGCCCAGTTCGTGGCGTCGCACCCCATCGCGGGCGCCGAGAGAACCGGTCCCGAAGCCGCCGACGCGGACCTGTTCAGGGACCGCACCGTGGTGGTGACTCCGGTGGAGGAAAACGGCCCCGATGCGCGGCGGCGCCTGACCGGCATGTGGGAGATGTGCGGCGCGAAAGTGGTGGCCATGGATCCGTCGGCGCACGATACGGCGCTGGCATCGGTCAGCCATCTGCCGCATTTTCTTTCCGCCGTGTACATGGCCCAGGTGGCCGGCGCCTCCGATGCCGATTTGCGCCTGGCCCTGGCCGGCACGGGGTTTCGCGATTTCACGCGCATCGCGGCGGGCTCGCCCGAAGTGTGGCGCGATATTTTCCTGGCCAACCGCTCGGCCCTGCTGGCCGAGCTGGACCTGTTCAAGGCGGAACTCGACCATCTGGAACAGGCCTTGCAAGGCAGCGATGCGCGCGAGCTTCACGATTTCCTGGAGCGGGCCGCGCTGGCGCGCCGCTTCTGGGGCAGCCGGAGCGGCCTGGCATGACGTCCCGGTCCATGTTGCGCTTGATGCCGGCCGGCACGGCCAGCGGCCGGGTCGATCTGCCCGGGTCCAAGAGCATTTCGAACCGGGTATTGCTGCTGGCCGCTTTATGCCGCGATACGACCAGAATAGACGGGTTGCTGGATTCCGACGATACGCGCGTGATGCTGGCGGCGCTGGAACAGCTGGGCGTGCAGGTGCGGCGCACCGACGCGGGTGCCGTGCAGGTGCGCGGCGGCGCGCCGTTTCCGGTGCGCGAAAGCGATTTGTTCCTGGGCAATGCGGGCACGGCGTTTCGCCCGCTGACCGCGGTGCTGGCGCTGCTGGGCGGGGACTACAACCTGTCGGGGGTGGCGCGCATGCACGAGCGCCCCATAGGCGATCTGGTCGATGCCTTGCGTGTGCTGGGCGCCGATATCCGCTACCTGGGCAATGAAGGGTATCCGCCGCTGGCGCTGGGTCGCGGCCGCATAGCGGCCGACAGGCCGGTGCGGGTGCGCGGGTCGGTGTCCAGCCAGTTCCTGACGGCCTTGCTGCTGGCCGCGCCCGTCGTGGCGCAGGATGCCGGCCAGCCCGTGGTCATACAGGTCGAGGGCGAACTGATATCCAAGCCGTACATCCAGATTACCTTGAACCTGATGGCCCGCTTCGGCGTGACGGTCGAGCGCGACGAGTGGCGGCGTTTCGTCGTGCCGGCCGGGTCCGCCTATGCATCGCCCGGCGCCGTACAGGTCGAGGGGGACGCGTCCACGGCGTCGTACTTCATGGCCTTGGGGGCGATAGGCGGCGGCCCCGTGCATATCCACGGGGTGGGCGCGGGAAGCATCCAGGGCGATGTGGCGTTCGCCGACACGGTCCAGGCCATGGGCGCCCGGGTGGACCGGCAGGCCGATTCCATCACCGTGTCGGGCGCGCGCGTGGCCGGCGGCGAGAAGCTGCGGGCTTTCGACCAGGATTTCAATCTGATTCCCGATGCGGCCATGACGGCCGCCGCGCTGGCCCTGTTCGCCGACGGGCCGTGCACCCTGCGCAACATCGGTAGCTGGCGCGTCAAGGAAACGGACCGCATCCACGCCATGCATACCGAACTGGCGAAACTGGGCGCGGTGGTCGAATCGGGCCCCGACTGGATTCGCGTCCATCCCGTCGCGCCCGGCGGATGGCGCCAGGCCGAAATCGCCACCTACGACGACCACCGCATGGCGATGTGCTTTTCCCTGGCGGCGTTCGGGCCCGAGCCGGTGGTCATTCTCGATCCCGATTGCGTCAGCAAGACGTTCCCGGAGTATTTTTCCGTTTTTCAGGGGTTGGTGCGCGCATGAGCCAGGTTTCCCATGGCACCCAGGTGCCGGTGATCGCCATCGACGGTCCCACCGCGTCGGGCAAAGGCACTGTGGCGGCCCGGGTGGCCGGGACCCTGGGGTGGCATGTGCTCGACAGCGGCGCCTTGTATCGCCTGACGGCTCTGGCAATCGTCGAACAGGACATCGACGCCGGCGATGTGGCCCGGGTCGCCCGGGCGGCGCACGGCCTGGACGTGGCGTTTCCCAACGGGCGCATCCTGCTGGAGGGGCGCGACGTGGGCGCCGTGATCAGGCAGGAACACATAGGCAACCTGGCTTCCAGGATAGCCGCGCTGCTGCCGGTGCGCCAGGCGCTTCTGGAGCGTCAGCGGCGCTTTCGCCAGGCCCCCGGGCTGGTCGCCGACGGGCGGGATATGGGCACGGTCGTGTTCCCGGATGCGCCGTTGAAGATTTTTTTGGTCGCCGATGTCGCCTCCAGGGCGCAGAGGCGGTGTAAGCAGTTGAAGGAAAAGGGATTTTCTGCTAATCTGGCGGCCCTGTTGAAGGATATGCGCGAACGCGACGAGCGTGACCGCAATCGGGCGGTGTCGCCGCTGGTGCCAGCAAAGGACGCCCGAACGATCGATTCGTCGAATTTGAACATAGACGAAACGGTCAAGGCAGTACTCGACCTTTGGTCGAGCCTGGGTGCCCGGGCCATGGAACAAGGCAAATAGCGGTTTTCGCCGCCTGGTTTGAGGTTCGGGATTTTCTTACTTACTCCACTGGGGCGGGTTATCTGCTCTGGTGTGCTCTTAGACAGCCATTGTGGCTAATGGATTCAATTTAATGTCCACCATTTCAACCTCACTCGCCACCGAAGGCGAAAGCTTTGCCGACCTGTTTGCCGAAAGCATCAAAAGCCAGGACATGAAGTCCGGCGAGGTCATTTCCGCGGAAGTCGTGCGCATCGATCACAATTTCGTGGTCGTCAATGCCGGCCTGAAGTCCGAAGCACTGATTCCCCTCGAAGAATTCCTCAACGATCAGGGCGAAGTCGAAGTCCAGCCCGGCGATTTCGTCTCCGTCGCCATCGATTCGCTGGAAAACGGCTATGGCGACACCATCCTGTCGCGCGATCGCGCCAAGCGCCTGTCGGCCTGGCTGCAGTTGGAACAAGCGCTGGAATCCGGCGAGATCGTCACCGGTACGATTACCGGCAAGGTCAAGGGCGGCCTGACCGTCATGACCAATGGCATCCGCGCGTTCCTGCCGGGTTCCCTGGTCGACCTGCGTCCCGTCAAGGACACGACGCCGTACGAAGGCAAAACCACCGAATTCAAAGTCATCAAGCTCGATCGCAAACGCAACAACGTCGTGCTGTCGCGCCGCGCCGTGCTTGAAGCCAGCATGGGCGAAGAGCGCGAAAAACTGCTCGAGACCCTCTCCGAAGGCTCCGTGGTCAAGGGCGTGGTCAAGAACATCACCGACTACGGCGCGTTCATCGACCTGGGCGGCATCGACGGTCTTCTGCACATCACCGACATGGCATGGCGCCGCGTGCGCCATCCGTCCGAAGTGCTGCAGGTCGGCCAGGAAGTCGAAGCCAAGGTGCTGAAGTTCGACCAGGAAAAAAGCCGTGTGTCCCTGGGCGTCAAACAGCTTGGCGAAGATCCCTGGATCGGTCTGGCCCGCCGCTACCCGCAAGGCACGCGCCTGTTCGGCAAGGCCACCAACCTGACCGACTACGGCGCGTTCGTCGAAGTCGAAGCGGGCATCGAAGGCCTGGTGCACGTCTCCGAAATGGACTGGACCAACAAGAACGTCGATCCGCGCAAGGTTGTCACCCTGGGCGAGGAAGTCGAAGTCATGGTCCTGGAAATCGACGAAGACCGCCGCCGCATTTCGCTGGGCATGAAACAGTGCCGCCCGAACCCCTGGGAAGAGTTCTCCATCAACTTCAAGCGTGGCGACAAGGTCCACGGCGCCATCAAGTCGATTACCGACTTCGGCGTGTTCGTGGGCCTGCCCGGCGGTATCGACGGCCTGGTGCATCTGTCCGACCTGTCCTGGACGGAATCGGGCGAGGACGCCGTGCGCAACTTCAAGAAGGGCGACGAGCTCGACGCGGTGGTGCTGGGCATCGACACCGAGAAAGAACGCATCTCGCTGGGCATCAAGCAGCTTGAAGGCGATCCGTTCAACAATTACGTGGCCACCTACGAAAAGGGCGCCGTCGTTCCCGGCACGATCAAATCGGTTGAAGCCAAGGGCGCGGTCGTCACGCTGTCGGTCGACGTGGAAGGGTATCTGCGCGCTTCGGAAATTTCCGCCGGCCGCGTCGAAGATGCCACCACCGCGCTCAAGGCGGGCGAAAGCGTCGAGGCCATGATCGTCAACGTCGATCGCAAGACGCGTTCGATCCAGCTGTCGATCAAGGCGCGCGACAACGCGGATACGGCCGAGACCATCCAGCGCATGTCCGATGCCAGCGCTTCGTCGGGTACGACCAACCTGGGCGCGTTGCTCAAGGCCAAGCTCGACCAGCAACGCGACGATGGTTGATCGGTGTGACTAAATCCGAACTGATAGCGATTCTGGCCAGCCGCTACCCGCAACTGGCGGCGCGCGACACGGATTACGCCGTGAAAACGGTGCTCGATGCCATGACCCAGGCCCTGGCCGACGGTCAGCGCATCGAGATCCGGGGGTTCGGCAGTTTTTCCCTGTCGGCGCGTTCGCCCCGGGTGGGACGCAATCCCAAGTCGGGTGAAACCGTGCTCGTCCCGGGCAAGCTGGTCCCGCATTTCAAGGCGGGAAAAGAATTGCGCGAACGTGTGGATTCGGTCTACGACGCCCAGGTCAAGGCAGGTGAATCGCTGTTTTCGGTAGGGTAGCCGGCCGGCGGCCGCCAGGTCTTGCATAGACCCGGTGGTCCTGGCCCCGACCCCGTTGCAGACAAGCCCTCGTTTCCGAGGGCTTGTTTTTTCGGGCCGGCGGCGGCGCGTATCCGGCGTGCGCCGCGCGATTGCCCGTACAATTGAGTGTTCCTGGATTGTTGGAGTATTAACCATGCGTTTTCTGGTCTGGATACTGAGGTTGATCGTATTCGTGCTGGTGCTGATGTTCGCCATGAACAACACCGGCCCGGTGAACGTCCGTTTCTACGCGGATCACATGATCCCGGGTGTGCCGCTGATCGTCGTCATGCTGATCATGCTGGTGCTGGGCGTCGTGCTGGGCCTGCTGGCGATGGCTCCGTCGGTCCTGCGCCGGCGCCGCGAAGCCAAAAAGCTGCGGCGCGACCTGGTCCGCCTGCAGGAGCAAAGCCGGCATCCCCCGGTGCCGTCCGACACGGTCGCGCCCGAAACGGTCGCCCCGCTGGCGCCGCTGTAATTTCGCACGGGGACCTGTTTCGTGGATTTCGAACCCTGGTGGCTTATTTTCGTTCCCCTGCTGTTCGCCCTGGGCTGGATCGCGGCGCGCGTCGATTTCCGGCAGATGCTGTCGGAAACGCGCACCTTGCCCGATTCGTATTTCAAGGGCCTGAATTTCCTGCTCAATGAAGAGCCCGATCGCGCCATCGATGCGTTCGTCGAGGTCGCCAAGCTCGACCCCGAGACCACCGAGCTGCATTTCGCCCTGGGCAGCCTGTTTCGCCGCCGCGGCGAAATGGAGCGCGCGATCCGCGTTCATCAAAGCCTGTTGTCGCGCGCCGACCTGCCCGCGTCGGATCGTGAAAACGCCCAGCACGAGCTGGCCCAGGATTTCCTCAAGGCGGGCATGCTCGACCGCGCCGAGCAGGCGTTCGAATCCATCCAGGACACGTCGTTCGCCGTGCCCGCGGTGCGCGCCCTGATCCGCATTTACGAATCGGAGCACGACTGGCCGCGCGCGATCGAGGCAGTGAAACGGCTGCGCGCCCTGGTCGACGAACCCGTGCCGCAACTGGCCCATTACCAGTGCGAACGGGCCCAGGCCGCCATGGCGGCCGTTCCCCCCGACCGCCAGGCGGCGGAGGCCGCGCTGGACGAAGCCGATAACGCCGTCATGGCCGCGCGGGGGCAGGGCGGCGGCCATGCTCCCGAGGCGCGCATCGCCATGCTCCGGGCGGCGTTGGCGCGCACCGACCAGAACCCGGTCAAGGAACTGTCGTATCTGGAATCGGTGCTGTCCATCGCCCCCGAATTCGCCAGCCTGATCGCGGCCGACCTGCTTGAAGGATATCGCCGGGCGGGGCAGCAGGAACAGGGGCTGGGCATTTTGCGGGATCATTACATGCGCTATCCGTCCCTGGACATGTTCAAAGTGGTGTTCGGCGGATTGCGCGCGCAGCAGGGGTATGGCCCGGCCTGGAAATTCGCCCGCGAAGCGCTGCGCGCCCATCCGTCGCTGCTGGGCCTGGATCGCCTGCTCGAGGCCGAGCTTGCCAGCGAGGACACGCCCGAACATGCGGATATCGCGTCCGGGGCCGACCTGGGCCTTCTGCGCACGCTGATCCACAAACACATCCAGCGCCTGGACCGTTATTCGTGCAAGGTCTGCGGGTTCGAGGCGCGGCATTTTTACTGGCAATGCCCCGGGTGCAATTCCTGGGAAACTTACGAGCCTCGTCGAATCGAGGAATTGAAATGACCTCTTTCCCTATCGATGCGGCCGCGCGACTGAAAGTGCTGGTGGTCGGCGACGTCATGCTCGATCGCTACTGGTTCGGCGAAGTCGAGCGTATTTCGCCCGAGGCGCCGGTGCCCGTGGTGCGTGTCGCGCGCAGCGAAGACCGCCTGGGCGGAGCCGCCAATGTGGCGCGCAATATCGTGGCGCTGGGCGCGCATGCCACGCTGGCGGGAGTCATCGGCAGCGACGAGGCCGGCCGCAGCATCCGGGGCCTGGCGGGCCAGGCGGGCATAGAAGAGCTTCTCGTCGAGGACGCGTCCGCGCCCACGACGATGAAGATGCGCGTGCTGGGCCGCCAGCAGCAATTGCTGCGGGTCGATTTCGAAGCCGGTCCGGGCGAACCCTGCCTGACCAGCCTGCGTTCCCGGGTCATCGACCAGATCGCGCAGCACGATATCGTCGTGCTGTCGGATTATGCCAAGGGCGCCCTGAACCACGTCGAGCAGTTCATACAGGCCGCCAGGACGGCCGGGGTTCCCGTCCTGGTCGATCCCAAGGGGCATCTGTACCGGCGCTATCGCGGCGCCACGCTGGTCACGCCGAACCGGGTCGAAATGCAGGAGGCCGTGGGGCGCTGGCAGACCGAGGACGAACTTCAAGAGCGCGCGCAGCATCTGCGGGCCGAGCTCGAACTCGAAGCCCTGCTCGTCACGCGATCCGACCAGGGCATGACCTTGTTTACGCAGGATGGCCGCCAGCACACCGATGCGCAGGCGCATGAAGTATTCGATGTGTCCGGTGCCGGCGATACCGTCCTGGCGACGCTGGCCGTGGCGCGCGCCGCCGGCCTGCCCTGGTTCCAGGCCGTCCTGCTGGCCAATCGGGCGGGCGGCATCGTCGTTGGAAAACTGGGCACGTCGGTGGTGACGGCGGAGGGATTATCATGATAGTAGTGACGGGTGGCGCGGGCTTCATCGGCAGCAATCTGGTGCGCGGGCTGAATCGTTCGGGCCACAACAACATACTGGTGGTCGACGACCTGACCGACGGCGACAAGTTCGTCAACCTGGTGGGCGCGCAGATTGCCGACTACATGCACAAAGACGATTTCCGCAAGCGTGTGGCGCAGGGGCAGCTTACCAATATCGACGCGGTGATCCACCAGGGGGCGTGTTCGGACACCACAGAGCGCAACGGCCAGTACATGCTGGACAACAATTACCGCGTCAGCCTGGAATTGTTCCATTTCTGCCAGAAGCTGAAGGTTCCCTTCCTGTACGCGTCCTCGGCGGCCGTCTACGGCGCGGGTCCGGTCTACGTGGAAGATCCGCAGTACGAAGCGCCCCTGAACGTGTACGGGTATTCCAAGTACCTGTTCGATCAGGTCGTGCGCCGCCACTTCGAGACGCTCAGGGCACCGGTGGTGGGCTTGCGCTATTTCAATGTCTATGGCGCCAACGAACAGCACAAGGCCCGCATGTCGTCGGTGGCCTGGCACAACATGAACCAGTTCCGCGCCGAAGGGTTCGTGCGACTGTTCGGCGGCTGGGACGGCTATGCCGACGGTGACCAGCAGCGCGACTTCATTTCGGTCGACGACGTGGTGGACGTGAATCTGTTCTTCCTGGGCCGCGCGAAATCGGGTATTTTCAATTGCGGCACTGGCCGGGCGCAGCCGTTCAACGACGTCGCCTGCGCGGTGGTCAACACCATGCGCGCGCACGCCGGCGAGCCCGCGCTGCCCCTGTCCGAACTGGTCCGGAACAAGCTGATCCGCTATATTGATTTTCCCGAAGACCTGAAAGGGCGCTATCAAAGCCATACCCAGGCCGATCCCGCCCAGTTGCGCCGCGCGGGATACGTCGCGCCGTTTCGCGACGTCCAGACGGGTGTGGGCGAGTACGTGAAAAAGATGCTGGACCAGCGGCGCATATAGCGAGTTTTACGCATGGACATGGGCGGCCGGGCGGCTTGTCCCATCCAGGGGCGTTCGGGGATGATCCGGGTGTGGAATTCGTGTTCCGCACTTTTTTCTCTTCCGGAGGCTCCCGCTCATGAATCCCTTTACCGAATCCACCGTCGCCCGCCCGTTGGGCCGGGCCGGCAGGCCCCATCGCATTTCCATCACGACACAGAATCGCCTGCGCCGCGTGGTGCGCGCATTCCGGGGCGGCGGCCTGGCGGCCTCCCTGGGCCTGGCCGCCTGCCTGGCCATGCCGGGCGCGGCCTTGGCCGTGAACGTCAACGCGGCCACCCAGGCGCAGCTTCAGGCGGTTCGCGGCATCGGGCCGAAGACCGCGCGGATCATCATAGAAGAACGCCTGCGCGGCGGCCGCTATGAATCCATCGAAGACTTGTCCGATCGCGTCAAGGGCATAGGTCCGAAGAAGGCGGCGGCGCTGCGCGCGGCGGGGCTGACCGTGCAGGAACCGGGCCGGGCCGGCCCGCTGGAATAAGCCCGGCGTGCGCCCGCCGGGCCCTTCGGTGTATGATTTCCCGATGAAAAATTATCCCACCATCGAAGACACCATCGGGTCCACGCCGCTGGTGCGGCTACAGCGCATTCCCGGCCAGTTCGGCCAGCAGCGAGGCAACGTGATTCTGGCCAAGCTCGAAGGCAACAACCCCGCGGGGTCGGTCAAGGACCGGGCGGCCAGCTCCATGATCCGCCGCGCCCAGGAACGCGGGGAAATCAAGCCGGGCGATACCCTGATAGAAGCCACCAGCGGCAATACCGGCATCGCGCTGGCCATGGCCGCGGCCATACGCGGCTACAAGATGATACTGATCATGCCGGACAATCTGACGACGGAGCGGCGGGCATCCATGACCGCGTATGGGGCGGAACTGATCCTGACGCCGGCGAACAAGGGCGGGATCGAATACGCCCGCGATCTGGCCCAGAAGATGCAGGCCGAAGGCAAGGGGAAGGTGCTGGATCAGTTCGCCAACGCCGATAATCCGCGCGCGCACATTGAAACCACGGGGCCCGAAATATGGCAGCAGACGGGCGGCGAAATCACGCATTTCGTCAGCGCCATGGGCACCACGGGAACCATCATGGGCGTCAGCGCATACCTGCGCACCCAGAACCCCGGTCTTCAGGTCATCGGCGCGCAACCCGCCGACGGCGCCCAGATTCCCGGCATCCGGAAATGGTCCGCCGACTATCAGCCCAGCATCTACCACCCTGAGCAAGTCAACCAGTTCGAACTGATCCTGCAGCCTGAAGCCGAGAACATGGCAAGGCGCCTGGCGGCCGAGGAAGGCATATTCGGGGGCATTTCGTCGGCGGGGGCCCTGGTGGCCGCTCTCAGGGTGGCGTCCCGGGTCGAAAACGCCACGATCGTGTTCATCGTCTGCGATCGGGGCGACCGCTACTTGTCGACCGGCGTATTCAACTAAGGCAGCCGCGGCCCGCGCGGCAGGCTCAATCGGGCCAACCGTAGCCCATGCGGCGGGCGATCGCCTGCGCCAGGTCGGCCACCGACGCGGCATAGAAGTAGCTGTGGTTGTAGTGCGTGATGGCAAAGAAGTTCGGCGTGCCGGTGCGGTATTCGTTCAGATGGCGCGGCTCGTCGATAAGATCGACGACGCCCAGCGGGTACTGTTTCCATGGCGCTTCTTGCGGCACGCCGGGCCGCGTCCGGGCTCCCTGGGCCTTCAGTTGCGGCCATGGCAGGTTTGCATGCAGGCCGCCGTCGACCAGCCGGCCCGCGTCGTCGGGCAGCGCCACCGGCGCGAAGACGGGCAGGCCGGGAACCCACCCATGCTGGCGCAGGTAATTGGCCACGGACGCAATGGCGTCGGCGGGTTCGCCGCGCACGTCCACGACATTGTCGTGATCGCCGTCCACGGCGAAGCGCATCAGGCTGCCTGGCATGAATTGAGGCAGGCCTATGGCGCCGGCGTACGAGCCCCTGATGGTCAGGGCGTCGAGCTTGTGTTCATGGTCGAGCTGGATCAGGTCGGCCAACTGGTTGCGGAACATGTTGCTGCGCTCGGGCCGGGCGGTGTCCGGGTTGCGAAAGCCCAGGGTGGCCAATGCGTCCAGGACCAGGAAATTTCCCGTCTGGCGACCATAAATGGTTTCCACGCCTATGATCGCCACGATGATGGACGGCGGCACGCCGTATTCGGCCGCGGCGGCGTCCAGCACGGCCCGATGTCCGGTCCAGAAGTCGACGCCCGAATCGATGCGCACGGCATCGACGAAACGCCTGCGGTAGGTGACCCAGCTGCGGCGTATGCGGGTCTTTCTTGGCGTGACCAGCCTGGCCACGGTGGGGTTGTACCGGGCGCTGCGCAGAATCGTTTCGACCCGTGCCAGCGGTATGTCGCGCGTGTCCGCCACGTCGCGGGCGTAGGCGCGCAGTTCGTGGCTCAGGCGCCCCGAGGCATCGACGAACCCCTGGGCGCTGTTTGTGGAGGACCCCGCGTCGACGGCGGGCGGGGCGGGTATGTAGACCATCCTGGCTGTCGGGGCCGGCCCGTTTCGCGCGCCGCGCCCGGCGGTTTGCGTGGTGGAACATCCCGAGGCCAGGATACAAATGGCCCCGGCTTGCAAAATACGGGAAGCTCTGAACATAATCGCCTTTATGGAGACCTTGTATATTACCCATCCTCTCTGTCATTTGCATGAAATGGGAGACTGGCACCCCGAGTGTCCGCAACGGCTGGACGCCATCAACGACCAGTTGATCGCCAGCGGCCTGCTGGGCCTGCTGGAAGAAAAGCAGGCGATGCCCGCGACCGAGCAGGATGTCCTGCGCATTCATTCCCCCGGCTATCTGCGCTACTTGCGGACGCACGCGCCCGCCGACGGATACTTCGTCATAGACCCGGATACCAGCATGAACCCGCGCACGCTGGAAGCCGCCTGGGCGGCGGCCGGATCGGGCCTCACCGCGGTGGACGCCATCATGGCCGGCGGGGCGGAAACGGCGTTCTGCTCGGTGCGCCCGCCCGGGCATCATGCCTGCCGCGACCAGGCGATGGGCTTCTGTTTCTTCAACAACCTGGCGGTATCGGTGGCCTATGCGCTGGAAGCATACGGCCTGCGGCGCGTGGCCATCGTCGACTTCGACGTGCATCACGGCAACGGCACCGAGGCGGCTTTCGGCGGCGACCGGCGCGTGCTGATGTGCAGTTTTTTCCAGCACCCCCTGTTTCCCGACACGCCGCCGGATCACGCCTGGACCAATATGGTCAATGTTCCGGTGCCCGCCTATACGGGCGGCGCCGAACTGCGCCGGATCGTCAGCGACGTGTGGCTGCCCCGTCTCCAGGCGTTCGAGCCCGAATTCATTTTCGTTTCGGCGGGGTTCGACGCGCACAGGGACGACGACATGGGCCAGTTGGGCATGGTCGAGGCCGATTACGACTGGATCACGCGCCAGATCGTGGCTCAGGCGCAGGCCTCGGCGCACGGGCGCATCGTCAGTTTTCTGGAAGGCGGCTACAACCTGGGGGCGCTTGGCCGCAGCGCGGCCGCGCACATCAAGGCGCTGGCAAAGTTGTAGAATAGCCCAATCAGTCCATGACTGCCTCCCCTGTGGTTTCGACGATAACGGCTGTCCGATGACAGCCGTTCTTCGAATGGGTGGCGCAGTTGCCGTTTTCTCAAATTCCCGGAGGCTCCTGGATGAAGGTATTGGTACCCGTCAAGCGTGTGGTCGACTACAACGTCAAAGTGCGCGTCAAATCGGATCAAAGCGGCGTTGACACCGCCAATGTCAAAATGTCGATGAATCCTTTCGACGAGATCGCCGTCGAAGAAGCCATGCGCCTGAAGGAAAAAGGCGTCGCCCAAGAAGTGTTCGTCGTTTCTTGCGGAACCGCCCAGTGCCAGGAAACCCTGCGCACCGCCATGGCCATAGGCGCCGACCGCGCCGCCCTGGTGCAGACCGACGTCGAACTGCAGCCATTGGCGGTGGCCAAGCTGCTGCAGGCCCTGGTCCAGAAGGAAAAGCCCGAACTCGTGATTTTGGGCAAGCAGGCCATCGACGACGACGCCAACCAGACCGGACAAATGCTGGCTTCGCTGCTGGACTGGCCGCAGGCCACGTTCGCCAGCAAGGTCGAGGTCGCCGATGGCGTGGCCACCGTCACGCGCGAAGTCGACGGCGGCCTGGAAACGCTGGCCCTGAAGCTGCCGGCCATCATCACCACCGACCTGCGCCTGAACGAACCCCGCTACGTGACGCTGCCCAACATCATGAAGGCCAAGAAGAAGCCTCTGGACGTGCTTTCACCCGAAGACCTGGGCGTGGACGTGACGCCTCGCCTGAAGACCCTGAAGGTGGTCGAGCCGCCGGTGCGCTCGGCGGGCGTCGTGGTGCCCGACGTGGCCACGCTTGTCGACAAACTGAAAAACGAAGCGAAGGTGATCTAAATGACGATTCTGGTAATTGCCGAACACGATAACGCCCAGTTGAAGGGGGCTACCCTGAACACGGTTGCCGCCGCGTCCAAATTGGGGGGCGACATTCACGTGCTGGTCGCCGGCGGCGCAGCCCGGGCGGTGGCCGATCAGGCGGCCCAGGTCCAGGGCGTGTCCAAGGTCTTGCTGGCCGACGCGCCCGCCCTGGCCGACGGCCTGGCGGAAAACGTGGCCGCCCAGGTCCTGGCGATCGCCGGCGGCTACACCCATGTTTTGTTCGCGGCGACCGCGTCGGGCAAGAATTCGGCCCCCCGGGTGGCGGCCAGGCTCGACGTCGCCCAGATCTCCGACATTATCGCGGTCGATTCGGACGACACGTTCCAGCGCCCCATCTATGCCGGCAACGCGATCGCCACGGTGCAGTCCTCCGATCCCGTCAAAGTGATCACCGTGCGCACGACCGGGTTCGACCCGGTCGCCGCGCAAGGCGGCTCGGCGCCGGTCGAAGACATCGCCGCGGTGGCCGATTCGGGCCTGTCGTCTTTTGTCGGTCGCGAAGTCGCCAAGAGCGACAGGCCCGAACTGGCCGGCGCCACGGCCGTCGTCTCGGGCGGGCGCGGCCTGGGCAGCGCCGAAAATTTCAAGCTTCTGGACCCCCTGGCCGACAAGCTCGGCGCGGCCCTGGGCGCCTCGCGCGCCGCGGTCGACGCGGGTTATGCGCCCAACGACTGGCAGGTCGGCCAGACCGGCAAGATCGTCGCGCCCCAGTTGTATGTCGCCGTCGGCATATCCGGCGCCATCCAGCATTTGGCGGGCATGAAAGATTCCAAGGTCATCGTCGCCATCAACAAGGATGCCGAAGCGCCCATTTTCGGGGTGGCCGACTACGGCCTGGTCGCCGATCTGTTCCAGGCGGTGCCCGAACTGACCGCCGCGCTGTAATGCCACGAAGCGGCAACCCGGGGCGCTTGCGCCGGGTTGCCGCGCACGGGGCCCGCCCCCGGACTGTCGCACCGGGATAGCCCGGGCCATAGACACGGGTTGCCGCACTTTGGAGACCGCACATGACTTACCAGGCGCCGACGCAGGACATACGGTTTGTTTTGAAGGAACTGGCCCGGCTCGAGGACGTGCTGGCGCTTCCCGGGTTCGAGGAAGTTTCCGGCGACCTGGTCGACGCGGTCCTGGACGAGAACGCGCGTTTCGTCGAACAGGCCATCGCGCCGCTGAACCGCGTTTCCGATACGTCCGGGGCGCGCTGGGACGATGGGGCCGTCACGACGACGCCGGGTTTCCAGCAGGCATTTCGCGACTATGCCCAGGGCGGATGGCAGGGCCTGCAGCACGATGCCCGGTGGGGCGGGCAGGGCCTGCCCAAGGTGGTCGCCGCGCCGGCCAGTGAAAACATCAATTCCGCAAGCCTGTCGTTTTCCCTGTGCCCATTGCTGACCGATGGCGTGATCGAGGCGCTTTCCACCGTGGGCAGCGCGCAGCAGCAGGAACGTTTCATTCCGGCGCTGCTGCAGGGGCGCTGGACCGGCACCATGAACCTGACCGAGCCCCAGGCGGGTTCGGATCTGGCGCTGGTGTCGACGCGCGCGGTGCCCCAGGACGACGGCACGTACCGCCTGTCGGGGCAGAAAATTTTCATCACCTACGGCGAGCACGATCTGGCCGAGAACATCATTCACCTGGTGCTGGCGCGCACCCCCGACGCGCCGGCCGGGGTCAAGGGCATTTCCCTGTTCATCGTGCCCAAGTTTCTGGTCAACGACGACGGGACGCTTGGCGCGCGCAACGACGTCTGGTGCGCGTCGCTGGAACACAAACTGGGCATCCACGGCAGCCCCACCGCGGTGCTGCTCTACGGCTCGGGCAAGGGCCAGGTCGGCGAAGGCGCCGTGGGTTATCTTGTGGGCCAGGAAAATCGCGGGCTGGAATACATGTTCATCATGATGAACGCCGCGCGCTACGCGGTGGGAATCCAGGGCGTGGCCGTGTCCGAGCGGGCGTTGCAGCAGGCCGACGCATACGCCGGCGAACGCGTGCAGGGCAGGGCGCTGGAAGGGTCCGCGGGCCCCGTCGCCATTGCCAACCACCCCGACGTGCAGCGCATGCTGCTGACCATGCGGGGGTTGACCGAAGGGGCCCGCGCCGTGGCCTATGTGGCGGCCGCCGCGTTCGACGTGTCGCGTCATCATCCGGACGCCGACGTGCGCGAGAGCCACCGGCTGCGCTACGAATACCTGGTTCCCATCGTCAAGGGGTTTTCCACCGAGGCGGCCGTGGAAGTGGCTTCGCTGGGTATCCAGGTGCATGGCGGGATGGGGTTCATCGAGGAAACCGGCGCCGCCCAGTATTACCGGGACGCCAGGATATTGCCCATCTACGAGGGCACGACGGCGATCCAGGCCAATGATTTCATCGGACGCAAGACCTTGCGCGACGGCGCCGCCGTGGCCCGGGCCATCGCGGGCGAGATGCGCGCCACCGTGGCCGACCTGGACGCCGCGGCGCCCGGATCGGATCGGAAGGCGGCCCTGGAACTGATTTCCCGGCGCCTGGAGGCGGCGATCGTTTCCTACGAACAGGCCACGGAATTCATCCTGGCCCATGCCGCCGACGATTTGCGCGCCGTGTTCTACGCCAGCGTGCCGTACCTGAAGCTGGCGGGCGTTGCCTACGCGGGCTGGCAGATGGCCCGCGCGGCCCTGGCCTGCGCGCGCGACCTGGATGCCGGGGATGGAAACCCGTTCCTGGCCCGCAAGCTGGCCACCGCCGTCTTCTATGCCGGGCACATCCTGCCCAGGACCCAGGCCTTGTCGGTGGCCGTCATAGAATGTCAGGTTGTTAATCAACACTCCAATGCCGTTTTTTCAGCATAAAGATATTAAGAAACGGTATTTCCTCTTGGTCCCGGTTGCTGACACAATGGCTGCATGCTGACCTGCGGGTCGATGCAGACCCGGCGCGATGCGCGCGGGCTTTTTCTGTCGAGTAGCTGACCAAGAGAGTAACCATGACGACATTGCGACTGGGCGATACCGCCCCTGATTTTGAACAGGATTCCTCTATCGGGAAAATCCGCCTGTATGACTACCTGGGCGACAAGTGGGGCGTGCTGTTTTCCCATCCCGCCGATTTCACGCCGGTGTGCACGACCGAACTGGGCTACACGGCGATTCTGTCCGACGAATTCGCCAAGCGCAATGTCAAGGTTCTTGCCGTTTCCGTGGACGATGCCGACTCGCATCGCGGCTGGATCAAAGACATCGACGACACGCAGAAAACGACGGTGAACTATCCCATCCTGGCCGATTCGGATCATAAAGTATCCAATCTGTACGACATGATCCATCCCAATGCCAGCACCACCGCCACGGTGCGTTCGGTGTTCATCATCGATCCCGCCAAGAAAGTGCGCCTGACCATCACGTATCCGGCCAGCACGGGTCGCAATTTCAATGAAATCCTGCGTGTGATCGATTCCCTGCAGCTTACCGACAACTACAGCGTGGCCACGCCGGTGAACTGGGAAGACGGCGACGACGTCATCATTTCTCCCGCGATCAAGGATCCGGCCGTGCTCAAGCAGAAGTTTCCCAAGGGCTACACCGAAGTGCGTCCGTACCTGCGCGTAACGCCCCAGCCCAACCGCTGATTCAAGGGTGCGGCGGGCGCCGCATTGCGCGGCGCCGCAGTTTCTCCTTCTGTTGTGTTCAAGCCCCGCTGGCTGCCCAGGGGGGCTTTTTTTATGTATGCCCAGCATCAGCGCGCCCGAGGAATGGTCATTTCGCCTTCCCCGGGTTCAATGGCAGGAGCCGGAGCTGTTTTCTTCTGTCTTGCGGGCCGGGAGCGTCGCGCAAAGGCGACATGGGAATGAAATAAAGGCTTGCAAAAAATACTGTTTTTTTATACAGTATGTTCATGGCGGTAGCTGTTTGTATGAACAGTATACCGAAACATGCGGTAAAAGGCACTATGGCGCATTCCCGTTTCGGGCGCGCCGCAGCAGCCCGGGGCCGCGTTTTGCAAGTCATCTCTTTCAAGGCAAAACCATGAAAACATCCTTCCCGCACGACGCTCCTCTTAAATGGCCTTTCCCGCCCGATTCGGCTCGCGGAAAATCCCCACGGCTCACCCGCGGTTCCATGGCGGTCGACATCTGCCTGGTCATGATGTGGGGCGCCCTGATCCCCGGGCTTATGTGGCTGGGGGCCGCGGGGGGGTTCTAGGGCCTTGTCCATGCTCGAAAGGGCGCCGCAGGAACGGGCTTCAGGGCGTATGGCAAGCCGGCTTTCCATTATTCGTTTTTCACGTTAAAATGCTTGGCTTTGTTAACTTTCATCCTCTGACGGGGTTTTCCTGGCCTTGGGCTTAGCTTTGTATTCCTGAATAAGGGAATAAGGCTTTGACGGGCCTGGAACATGGGGCAACAACAAAATCACTGACCCTCCCGGTTACGATGGCATATGGAGTCTTACTTCCGTGAATCTGATCGCACTTCTTGAACAAGAAGAAATCGCCCGTCTTACCGGCGGCGAACCCAAACCCGAATTCGCCCCTGGCGACACCGTCGTGGTCAACGTCAATGTGGTCGAAGGCAGCCGCAAGCGCGTCCAGGCCTATGAAGGCGTCGTCATCGCCAAGCGCAACCGCGGCCTGAACTCGTCTTTCATCGTTCGCAAGATATCGTCGGGCGAATCGGTCGAACGCACGTTCCAGCTGTATTCTCCGCAAATCGCCAGCATCGAAGTCAAGCGCCGCGGCGACGTACGTCGCGCCAAGCTCTACTATCTGCGCAATCGTTCGGGCAAATCCGCTCGAATCAAGGAAAAGCTGGTTCGCAAGTCGGTCAAAAAAGAAGTGGCCGCCCAATAAGCAACCAGGCGTTTGCCATAAGCGGGGCCCCGGGAACGGGGCCTTGTTTTTTTTGGGGTAAAATCGGCTACCAGGCTGATTCAACCCCATGTCGCAACGCATACCAGTTTCCCGATCTTCGCGCTCGATTGTCAGGCCAGGCTTCGACCCCCAGGTCCAGCCTGTCGTCTCGGCAAAGACGCTGGTCCCGCTGTCGCCTGACACCATACAGCTTGATTTCATTCGGGCCGCGTTCAATAGCCCCATAAAATGGGGCGTGGAACCGATATTCGCCTACTCCTTCCTCGACGAGCACACCGCGCCCGACAAAGTGATTCGCGCGGCGGTGTTCATCGCCCTGGTACAGCGGCCCACGGGCCTGCACGTCATTTTCACGCGGCGGGCTTCGCATTTGTACGATCACGCCGGGCAGATCAGTTTCCCGGGCGGGCGCATCGAGTCCGACGACATCGACGAGGTGGCGGCGGCGCTTCGCGAGACCCGCGAAGAGATCGGCATCGAGCCTGAATTCATCGAAATCATCGGCACCCAGCCCAGCTTTCTGACGTCCACGCGCTTTACCATGAAGCCGGTGATCGGCACGGTGCGTCCGGGCTTTGCCATTACGCCCGACCTGACCGAGGTGGCCGAGGTATTCGAGGTGCCCTTGGCGGTATTGATGGACACGCGCGAGCATCGTCTTCACGAAGCCAGGCTGCCCGATGGCGGCCACAGATTCTACTTTTCGATTTCCTGGCATTCCTATTTCATCTGGGGAGCCACGGCCGCGCTGGTGCGCAATCTGTATCATTATCTGGCCGCGGCCCAGATCGCCCTGGGCGGTTCGCGTCCCTGACCCCGCCGTTTCCCCTATGGTTTTGCGCGATCGGCCCGGCGCCGATGGCGGGCCTTTCCTTTCAGTATCGGGTCCTGGCTTCGTTCTCGGCGAGTATCCGCATGTACAGAGCGTGTCGCGCCGGCGGAATCAGGCCCGATTCCATGGCGTCGAGCACGGCGCAACCGGGTTCGTGGCGGTGTGTGCAGTTGTAGAACCGGCAATGCCCGGTCGCGGCCTTGAATTCGGGGAACCCTTGTTCGATTTCGCTTGCCCCCAGATGGTACAGGCCGAACGCCTGGAATCCGGGGGAATCGATGATGTCGCCCGGGCAGTCCGGCAGGTGATACAGCCGCGTGCTGGTCGTGGTGTGTTTGCCCGCGTCCAGTGCCTGGGAATGTTCCTGCGTATAGGCCCGCGCCTGCGGGACGAGCGCGTTGAGCAGGGTCGATTTGCCCATGCCGCTTTGCCCCAGCAGCAGGCTGGTGCCTTCGCGCACGATGGGCAGCAGGCGCTGGTGCGCCTGGCCGGCTTCGTGGGCGCACAGCTCGATGATTTGTATGCCCAGGCCGGCCAGGTGCGCCAGGCGCGCGCGCGCGCGCGGCAGGCCATCAACCAGGTCGGTCTTGTTCAGGACGATGACGGGCGTGATGCCGGCGCTCCAGGAGGCCACCAGGGCGCGTCCCAGAAGATCGTCGGAAAAACCCGGTTCCACGGCCACGACGATCAGCAGGCGATCGACGTTCGAGGCGAACTGCTTGGCGCGGAATTCGTCCGAGCGGTACAGAAGGTTGCGGCGCTCCAGGGTGGCTTCTATGGTGCCTTCCTGCGCGCCTTGCGGAGAAATCGTCACGACGTCGCCGACGACGGCGCCGGTTTTCTTGCCGCGCGGGAAGCAGGTGCGTATCGTGCCGTCGGCCGCTTCGACCAGATAGTGCCGCCCATGCGCGGCAATGATCCGGCCTTGCGTGTCCGTCGGGCTAGGCATGCTTGATATGCTGGATGCGCACGGTGGCGGGCGGATGGCTGTCGTAGAACGCGGAATGAATCGGGTCGGGGGTCAGCGTGGACGCATTGTCGTCGTACAGCTTGACCAGGGCCCGGATCAGCGCGTCGGCCGAGCATTGCCGCACGGAATACCGGTCGGCCTGGAATTCGTCGTGGCGCGAAAGCCAGTTGCCCAGCGGGGCCATCCAGAACGTGAAGACCGGTATGACCAGGAAGAACAGGATGAGCGCCAGGGCGTCGTTGGGGCGTCCCAGCTGCGGCAGCACCCCCAGGCCCGTGTAGAACCAGATCTGCCGCGACATCCAGTCCAGCAGCAGGAAGAACACCAGAGCCAGGCCGAAGCTGAGTATCATGCGCCGCACGATGTGCTTGTGCTTGAAGTGCCCCAGCTCGTGCGCCAGCACCGCCTCGATTTCATCGGTGTCCAGGCGCGAGAGCAGCGTGTCGAAGAAAACGATGCGGCGCGCTTTGCCAAAGCCCGTGAAGTAGGCGTTGCCGTGGGCCGACCGCTTCGAGCCGTCCATGACGAACAGGCCGCCCAGCGAGAAGCCGCAGCGCGCCATCAGGGCATGGATGCGCCGGGATATTTCCGGATCGTCCAGCGGCGAGAATTTGTTGAACAAGGGGGCGATGACGGTGGGAAAGAGCCACAGGATCAGGAAGTTGAAGGCCACCCAGATCGCCCACGCCCACCACGTCCAGTTCGGGCCGGCGTTGGCCATGACCCACAGCACCGCGGCCGACAGGGGCAGGCCCAGCGCAACCGCCACCAGCAAACCCTTGAGCGCGTCGGCGATGAACAGGCCCGGTGTTACGCGGTTGAAGCCGAAACGGGCTTCGAGCCTGAATTTGCGCCATAGCGAAAAAGGCAGGCCCACCACCCCAAGCACGGCCAGCACCGAGGCGATCAGGGCAAGCTGGCGCAGCATGTCGTTGTCCATGGCCTGGCCCAGGTGCCAGTTCAGCCATTGCAGGCCGCCCAGCAGCGTCAGCGCGATCAGCGCCAGCGCGTCGACGAACTGTTCGACGATGGACAGCCTGATCTTGGCCAGGGTGTAGTCGGCCGCGCGCTGGTGGCTGCCCAGCCCGATGCGCTCGGCGAATTCCGCCGGCGTCTGGTCGCGATGCCGCCGCACATGGCGCGCCTGGCGCCCGGCAAGCCACAGGCGCAGCAGAATATTGATCATCAGGCAGGCAATGAACAGCAGGGTGAACATGGCAATTTCAGGGTTGTGCGAAAATCTTTCTTTTCAAGGAAGAATTATATGGCGGTTAATGATCAGCGCCTGGTCTGGCTGGATATGGAGATGACAGGCCTGGACCCGGAAAAAGAACGGATTATCGAAGTGGCCGTGGTCGTCACCGAAGCGGACCTGACGATGGTGGCCGAAGGCCCCGTACTGGTCGTGCACCAAAGCGACGAACTGCTCGACGGCATGGATAAATGGAATCAGTCCACGCATGGAAAAAGCGGCCTGATCGACAAGGTCAAGGCGTCCACGCTTACCGAGGCCCAGGCCGAAGACCAGCTTCTGGCCTTCCTGAAGCAGTACGTGCCCGCGGGCAAATCGCCCCTGTGCGGCAACACGATCGGCCAGGACCGCCGCTTCATGGTCAAGTACATGCCCAGGCTCGAGGCGTTTTTCCACTATCGCAACCTGGACGTCAGCACGCTCAAGGAACTCTCCCTGCGCTGGAAGCCCGAAGTGACAAGAGTTTCGTCAAGAAAAGCCGCCACGAGGCGCTGGCCGACATCTACGAGTCGATAGACGAGCTCAAGCACTACCGGGAACACTTCATCAAGTTGTAGCGCCGCCGCGAAAGCGGGTGTAGGCATGCAGCTTCAGTGCCTGGTATTGTCCGGGATTGCGCCGCAGGATGCCGTCCAGGAAGAGTTCGGCCTGGTCGAACACCTTCCAGTACAGACTGCCGCAAATCTCGCGCGCCGCGTGGCCCGGCCAGTCCTGCGGCAGCATCTGGCGGGGCAACTGCGGGTCCTGCAGCACGATGCGGCGCCATTCGTGAATGGCCAGCGCACGCACGGTAAAAGCCTGGTCGGGCCGCAGGCTGGCGTCGGCGGCGGCCAGGATGGGGCCGAACGTGTCGGAAAAGCCGCGGTATTGCCGGGCCACGCCATCCAGGTCCCAGCACTGCGAGATCAGCGAACCCAGGGTCAGCCCCCGCCCGTCGTTCAGGTCGTGCGCGGCCAGCACCAGGGCTTTGCCCGCGACGTTCATCTTCTTCAACACCTTGTGGGCCCGTTCGGTCTGGTTGCGCGGCAGGGTGAATATTCCCGGCGCAATGGCGCCGAAACCGGCCCAGATCAGTTCGCGCCGCAGCTGGCCGCGCTTGTCCAGGCTGCTGTTGCCGAAACGCGGCAAAATGACCAGCGTCCAGTCGCCTTCCCAGTACGGAACCGAACCCACGTAGATGCGCTCGGACGCTTCGCGCGTCATCTCTTCGCCCTGGGCGCTCAACCGGTACAGGCTGCGCCGCCCGTGGCGTTCGGACCGCAGCCAGCCCTGCGCCACCAGCCGGAAGACGCTGGTGCGCAGCAGCCGTTCGTTGATGCCCAGCGGAACGACCAGTTCGATCAGGTCGCTTAGCCAGATATGCCCCCCGTGGGGGCCGATGGCATCGCCCAGCAGCGTGACGCACAGAGACTTCGCCCGGGGAGGGCGCTGTTCGAGAAGATCCTGGATCAGCGGGTGGGGCGGGTTTTCGGGTTCGGTCATGGAGCGTCTGCGGTGCGTGCGGTCAAGCTGCTGATAGTAAAGTAAAAATGTGTTTTCCTGGTATTTCGGGTCGGTAATCTGATACTGAATTTGAATTGACATTCAAATTCTTGTATTAAATAATATAGAAAACACGGACACCGCACAATCATTGGAGGCCGCCATGTACGCTCAACTTGTCGATACCGGGGTGAAGCGGGTACGCGGCATCGATGCCATGTCGGGCCAGGAAAAGGCTTTCCAGGCGCGCGTGGACGAAGGCATACGCATAGAGCCCAAGGACTGGATGCCGGCGGCCTACCGCAAGACCCTGGTGCGCCAGATTTCCCAGCATGCGCATTCGGAGATCGTCGGCATGCTGCCCGAGGGCAACTGGATCACCCGCGCGCCCACCCTGAAACGCAAGGCCATCCTGCTGGCCAAGGTGCAGGACGAGGCCGGCCACGGCCTGTACCTGTACAGCGCCGCCGAGACGCTGGGCGTGTCGCGCGACGACATGGTGCGCGACCTGCACACCGGCAAGGCCAAGTATTCCACCATCTTCAATTATCCCACGCTGACCTGGGCCGACATCGGCATGATCGGATGGCTGGTCGACGGCTCGGCCATCATCAACCAGATTCCCCTGTGCCGCTGCTCGTACGGCCCGTACGCGCGCGCCATGGTGCGCGTGTGCAAGGAAGAGTCGTTTCACCAGCGCCAGGGCTACGACCTGCTCATCCAGATGTGCCGCCACGGCACCGCCGCGCAGAAGGACATGGCCCAGGACGCGCTGAACCGCTGGTGGTGGCCCGCGCTGATGATGTTCGGCCCGCCCGATGCCGAATCGGTCAACAGCGCGCAATCCATGCGGTGGCGCATCAAGCTGTTTTCCAACGATGAATTGCGCCAGAAGATGGTGGACCAGACCGTGCCCCAGGCCGAATACCTGGGCCTGACGGTGCCCGACCCCGATTTGAAGTGGAACGAAGAGCTTGGCCACTACGATTACGGCGAGATCGACTGGAGCGAATTTCGCGCCGTGATCGAAGGCAACGGCCCGTGCAATCGGGAAAGGCTGGCGGCGCGCGTCAAGGCGCACCAGGAAGGCGCCTGGGTGCGCGACGCCTTCTCAGCACACGCCGGCAAGCACGCCAACCGCAAGACCGCTTAGGAATCATCGCAATGCGACACGACGAATGGCCTTTATGGGAAGTGTTCATCCGCAGCCAGCACGGCCTGGCGCACAAGCACGTGGGCAGCCTGCACGCCTGCGACGCCGAAATGGCGATGAACAACGCGCGCGATGTCTACACCCGCCGCAACGAAGGGGTGAGCATCTGGGTCGTGCGCTCGGCCGATATCGCGGCCAGCAGCCCGGGCGACAAGGGCCCGCTGTTCGAGCCCGCCCGCAGCAAGACCTACCGCCATCCCACGTTCTTCCCCATGCCGGAAGACGTCAAGCACATGTAGGCGAGGGCGGCATGGATCGTTTCCTGTTCGAATACGTATTGCGCCTGGCCGACAGCGGCCTGATCCTGTCCCAGCGCCTGGCGCAGTGGTGCGGCCACGGCCCGGCCCTGGAAGAAGACCTGGCCCTGACCAATGTGTCCCTGGACCTGCTGGGGCAGGCGCGCATGTGGTATGCGCTGGCCGGCGCCGTCGAAGGCGCGGGGCGCGACGAGGATGCGCTGGCTTTCCTGCGCGACGCCGCGCAGTTCCGCAATTATCTGCTGGTGGAACAGGACAACGGCCATTACGGCGACACGATGGTGCGCCAGTTCTTCTTCGATACCTGGCACTACCTTTTGCTGGAACGCCTGGGCGGGTCCGGGCAGAAAGACATTGCCGCGATCGCCGAGAAATCGCTCAAGGAAGTCGCCTACCATGCGCGGCGCTCCGGCGACATCGTGGTGCGGCTGGGCGACGGCACCGACGAAAGCCACGCGAAAATGCAGGCGGCGGTCGATGCGATATGGCGCTACACGGGCGAACTGTTCGTCGACGACGAGGTCACCGCCGACATGGCGTCGCGGCGCTGGGCGCCGATGCACGACGAATTGCGGCCCGCGTGGCTCGATCACGTCGCGCGGGTGCTGGCCCAGGCCACGCTGGCCGCGCCCGACTCGATCCAGGCGGATCACCCGGCGCATCGCGGCGGCATCGTGGGGCGCCACACCGAGGCGCTGGGTTATCTCCTGGCCGAAATGCAATATTTGCAGCGCGCCTATCCGGGGGCGTCATGGTAGCCGCCGCCAACCTCCAGGACACACCGGCCGTCGCCAGCGTCTGGCAGTGGCTGGCCCAGGTGTCCGACCCCGAGATCCCCGTCCTGTCCATCGTGGACCTGGGCCTGGTGCGCGCCGTCGGCTACGAGGACCAGACCTGCGTGGTCACCATTACACCCACGTATTCGGGCTGTCCGGCCATGCTGGTCATCGAGTCCGACATTCGGCGCGCGCTGCGCGGCCATGGCGTCGGTCGCCTGCGTGTCGATACCCGCTTGTCGCCCGCCTGGACCACCGACTGGCTTACGCCCGCCGGCCGGGACGCCCTGCGGCGCTACGGCATCGCCCCTCCCGAGGGAAACGCCGCCGGCCTGTGCGGCCTGGCGCGCCGGGCCCCGGCCGCGGCCGTTTCGTGTCCGCGCTGCGGGGCGCGCGACACCGAAGCGGTCAGCCAGTTCGGTTCCACGCCGTGCAAGGCCTTGCATCGCTGCCGGGCGTGCGGCGAGCCCTTCGATTATTTCAAGCCCCATTGATCCATGGATTCCTTCTATCCGCTGACCGTCGCCTCGGTTGCGCGCAGCACGCGCGATGCCGTGATCGTCACCTTCGACGTGCCCGACGAACTGCGCCCGGTCTTTTCCTTTCGTCCTGGCCAGTACCTGACGCTGCGCACGCAGGTGCATGGCCAGGATCTGCGCCGGTCGTATTCGATTTGCTCGGCGCCCGCCGACGAGTGCCTGCGGGTCGCGATCAAGCGGCACGACGACGGCCTGTTCTCGAACTGGGCCAATAAGCATCTGGCCGCGGGCATGAACCTGGACGTCATGCCGCCGGACGGGAATTTCACGGTGGAATTCGACCCTGACAAATGCCGCGGGTACGCCGCCTTTGCCGTGGGCAGCGGCATCACGCCCATCATGTCGCTGATCAAGGCGGCGCTCGATACCGAGCCGGGCAGCCGCTTCACGCTGTTCTTCGGCAACCGCGCCTCGTCGGCCGTGTTGTTCCGCGAAGAGATCGAAGACCTGAAAAACCGCTACATGGACCGCCTGTCCGTGGTCTACATCATGAGCCGGGAGGTGCAGGAAATAGAGCTGTTCAATGGCCGCCTGGACGGCGCCAAGGCGGCCCGGCTGTTGTCCTGCTGGCTCAGCCCCGAGCAGATCGACGTGGCGTTCGTGTGCGGGCCCCAGGACATGACGGAATCCGTCAGCCGGGCGCTGCGCGATGCGGGACTGGAGCCATCGCAGATCAAGTTCGAGCTTTTCGGCGCCCCGAAAGGGCCCCGCGCCCTGCGCACGGGCCGCGAGGCCGCGCGGGCGCCGGGCCATGGGCGCTGCGAAGTATCGATCGTTCTGGACGGCGTGACCCGGACCTTGTCCATGGACAAGGACAAGGACAGCGTCCTGGATTCGGCCTTGGCGCAAGGCGTGGAGCTGCCGTATTCGTGCAAGGGCGGCGTTTGTTCCACGTGCCGGTGCAAGGTCGTGCAAGGCGAGGTCGACATGGACGCCAATTTCGCCTTGGAAGACTACGAAGTGGCGCGCGGCTTTGTGCTGTGCTGCCAAAGCTTTCCGGTAACGGATCGCCTGGTGCTCGATTTCGACCAGGAAACCTGACCCGACCCACAAGGAGCCGCTATCTTGTCCATCGATTTTTTTGAAAAACACCGGGCCATGCTGGAGCAGGCCGTGGCCGCGACGGCGGCACGCGGGTACTGGAGCCCTTTTGCCGAATCGCCCAGCCCGCGCGCGTATGGCGAAACCGCCAGCCAGGACGGGTTGCGCGCGTTCGAAGCGCATCGGGGAAGCGAATTCGCACTGGACCAGTCCGGCGCGAATTCGACGGTGGGCGGCGAAGTGTCGCCCTTCGGGTTCGAGCTGGGAGTGCGCTATCCACACACGCCCGCCGGCACGCTGGTGCGGCAGTCCGAGCAGGCGCTGCAGACCTGGCGCACGGCGGGGCCGCGCGCATGGGTGGGCGTGGCGCTTGAAATTCTTGCGCGCCTGAACCGACATAGTTTCGAAATGGCGTACGCGGTGCAGCACACCACCGGGCAAAGCTTCATGATGGCGTTCCAGGCGGGCGGCCCGCACGCCCAGGACCGCGGGGTAGAGGCGGTGGCGTACGCCTGGCACGAAATGTCGCGCATCCCGGACCAGGTTCTGTGGGAAAAGCCCCAGGGGAAACGCGACCCCATCCGCATGGAGAAAACCTTCACGATCGTGCCGCGGGGCGTCGGCCTGGCCATGGGCTGCTCGACCTTTCCCACATGGAACAGCTATCCGGGCCTGTTCGCCAGCCTGGCCACCGGCAATACGGTCATCGTCAAACCGCATCCGGCGGCCATCCTGCCGCTTGCGATTACCGTAAGGCTTGCGCGCCAGGTATTGGCCGAGGCCGGGTTCGACCCCGACGTCGTCTTGTTGGCGGCGCACCAGGCGGGCGACGATACGGCCCAGGCCCTGGCCCTGGATCCGGCCGTAGCCCTGATCGATTTCACCGGCAGCACCGCCCATGGCGACTGGCTGGAGCAGCATGCGCGCCAGGCGCAGGTCTACACCGAGAAGGCTGGCGTCAACCAGGTCGTGATCGATTCCGTCGACGATTTCAAAAGCGTGGCGCGCAATCTGGCGTTTTCATTTGCCCTGTATTCCGGACAGATGTGCACGGCGCCCCAGAACGTGTATGTTGCGCGCGACGGCATCCAGACGGCCCAGGGCCGGTTGAGCTTTGACGAGGTCGCCCAGGGCCTGGCCGATGCCGTTGAAAAACTGATGTCGGATCCTGCCGCGGCGGTCGAGATCACCGGCGCCGTGCAAAACGGCGCCACCCTGGAACGTATCGTTCAGGCCCGGGCTCTTGGGTTGCCGATACTGTGCGATAGCCGCGCCCTGGCGCATCCGCAGTTTGGGGACGCGCGCGTGCAAACGCCGCTGCTGCTCAAGGCGCATGCCGATACGCCCGAGATCTTCCGGGAATGGTTCGGGCCGGTGGTTTTCATCGTGGCCACGGAATCCTTGGCGGCCAGCATCGCGCTGGCGCGGCGCGTGGTTCGCCAGCATGGCGCCCTGACCCTGTCGGGCTACACCACCAGCGACTCGGTGGCCGGCGAATTGCGCGACGCGGCCCAGCGCGCCGGCGTATCCTTGTCCCTGAACCTGACGGGCGCCGTATTCATCAACCAGACTGCGGCATTCAGCGATTTTCACGGCACGGGGGCCAATCCGGCCGCCAATGCCGCATTGTCGGACGCGGCCTATGTGGCCAATCGTTTCCGCGTCGTGCAGACGCGCTGGCACGCATGAGCCCCGATGGGCCGGATGCCGTTCGGAGAGCAGCACATGAACTTTGAAAACATCGAGTTTCGCAGCGACGGCGGCATCGCGCGCATCATCCTGAATCGCCCCGCCAAGCTCAACAGCTTCACCGGCGCCATGCACGGGGAACTGGCCCAGGCGCTGACCCTGGTCGAACAGGGCCAGGCGCGGGTGCTGCTGCTTACGGGGAATGGCCGCGGTTTCTGCGCCGGCCAGGATTTGTCCGAACGGGAAATGAGCGGCGGCGCGCGGGTGGACCTGGGCCACACCATAGAAACGTACTACGCGCCGCTGGTGCGCCGCCTGCGCGCCTTGTCCATGCCGGTGGTGGTCGGCGTCAACGGAGTGGCCGCCGGCGCGGGAGCCAACCTGGCGCTGGCCGGCGACATCGTCGTCGCGTGCCGGTCGGCCAGTTTCATCCAGCCGTTCTGCCGCCTGGGGCTGCTGCCCGATACCGGCGGCACCTACGTGCTGCCGCGCCTGGTCGGACAGGCGCGCGCCATGGGCCTGGCGCTGCTGGGCGAAAAACTTGACGCCGAACGGGCGGCCCAATGGGGACTGATCTGGGAATGCGTGCCCGACGACGCGTTCCAGGACAGGCTGGACGCGCTGCTGGCCCATTTCGCCCAGGCGCCGACCAAGGGCCTGGCCTACACCAAGCGGGCGCTGAACCAAAGCCTGGGCAATACCCTGGACCGGCAGCTGGACCTGGAGCGCGACCTGATGCGCGAGCTGGGCGCAAGCCACGACTATGCCGAAGGGGTGAGCGCATTCCTGCAAAAACGCCAACCCGAATTCAAGGGGGAATAATGTCTTCGACTTCGTCGTCCGCGAACGCGGCCCAGGCGGTGCCCGATCCCCAGGCGCTGGCCGAACTGGCCGGCCGGGCCATGTACCACGGCGACGCCGCTTCGCAAGGACTGGGCATGCGCCTGGTGGATATCGGCCCGGGGCAGGCGCACATGGAAATGACCGTACGGCCCGATATGCTCAATGGGCACCGGACCTGTCATGGCGGGTTCATCTTCGCGCTGGCCGACAGCACGTTCGCCTTCGCGTGCAATTCCCATAACCAGGTCACGGTGGCCTCGGGCTGCACCATAGACTATCTTTTCCCGGCGTACGCCGGCGACGTGCTGGCCGCGCACGGGGTGGAACAGTCGCTTAGCGGGCGCACCGGCGTCTACGACGTGCTGGTGACCAACCAGGACGGCCGACGCATCGCCTTGTTTCGCGGGCGTTCGCACCGGCTCAAAGGCCTGGTGGCCCAGCCCCCCGACGGCCAGAACTGACTATATCGACAATCAAAGGCAGGAGGAAAAAGTCATGAAAACAAAATCGGGAAATGCCGGCCGCGAGGCCATAGAGCATGCCGGTATGGACGAGTTGCGCGCCCTGCAGCTGGAGCGCCTGAAGTGGTCCGTCTCCCACGCCTACGACCACGTGCCACATTACAAAAAAGCGTTCGATGACGCGGGCGTGCATCCGAGCGACCTGAAGCAGCTTTCCGATATTTCCCGGTTCCCGTTCACGACCAAGCAGAATCTGCGCGAGAACTATCCGTTCGGCATGTTCGCCGTGCCGCGCGAACAGGTGGTGCGTATCCATGCCTCCAGCGGCACCACGGGCAAGCCCACGGTGGTCGGCTATACGGCCCGGGATATCGACGTCTGGGCCGACCTGGTCGCCCGGTCGATCTGGGCGGCGGGCGGGCGTCCCGGCGACATCGTCCACGTCGCCTACGGGTACGGCCTGTTTACCGGCGGGCTGGGCGCGCATTACGGCGCCGAGAAACTGGGCTGTTCGGTCGTGCCCATGTCGGGGGGCCAGACCGAGAAGCAGGTTCGCCTGATCTACGATTTCGGGGCCAGGGTCATCATGGTCACGCCATCGTATTTCTGCAATATTCTCGAAGAGATCGAACGCCAGGGGCTGGACCCGCGCGAGAGCGCGCTGAAGATCGGGATTTTCGGCGCGGAACCCTGGACCGACCAGATGCGCCGCGATATAGAACAGCGCAGCGGCATAGACGCGGTCGATATCTACGGCCTGTCCGAGGTCATGGGCCCGGGCGTGGCCCAGGAGTGCGTCGAATCCAAGGACGGCCCCGTGATATGGGAAGATCATTTCTACCCCGAGATCATCGATCCGGACACCGGCGAGGTCCTGCCCGACGGCGAGCTGGGGGAACTGGTGTTCACGTCGCTCACGCGCGAGGCCATGCCCGTGATCCGGTATCGCACGCGGGACCTGACGCGTATTCTGCCCCCCACGTCGCGCAGCATGCGCCGCATGGACAAGATCACCGGGCGCAGCGACGACATGCTGATCGTGCGCGGGGTCAATCTGTTTCCCACGCAGGTCGAAGAGCTCATCCTGCGGATGCCCGAGCTGGCCGCGCAGTATCAGCTTGTGCTGACCCGCAGCGGCCATCTGGACGAACTGGAAATCGTCACCGAGGTGCGCCCCGAACACGATGCCATGGGAACGCCCGCCAGGGACGAGCTGGCGCAGCGCCTGGGGCAGGCCGTCAAAAGCCATATCGGCGTCAGCGCCAGGATAAGCGTGCGGGGCACGGGCCAGGTCGAACGCACCGTCACGGGCAAGGCGCGCCGGGTCGTCGACAAGCGGGGCAGGTAATCGCGGCGGCGCTCAAGTATGATTCTGGTTTATCCGACGGCCGCGCGCCGGGCTCGTACGCCCGGCCGGCTGGCGGGGTCGGACTAACCGGACAGGCACGATGAATGTACCAGCGGGCGCGAAGCACATAGCGGGAATCGGCGTGGACCTGGCGCATATTGCGCGCATAGAACGCGTTTACGAGCGCTATGGCATGAAGTTCGCGCGGCGGGTCCTGGGGCGGGAGGAAATCCGGATGTTCCAGCAGCGCGGCCGGCGCGATCCGCGCCGCGGCATACGCTTTCTTGCCTCGCGCTTCGCGGCCAAGGAAGCGTTTTCCAAGGCCATAGGCCTGGGCATGCACGGGCCCATGGCCTGGTCGCGCATGCAGACCTTGAACGCCCCCGGCGGCAAGCCGCAAGTCAGCCTGGAAGACCCCCTGGCAAGCTGGTACGCCAGCCGCTTTGGCGCGGCCCATGTTTCAATTACGGATGAAAGCGACCTGGTCGTCGCGTTCGTGGTGGTCGAGGCGCGCGCATCCGGCGCCGCCCAATAAAATAACCAATACATATTCAAGGCTTTCCAAGGCATGGCGACGGTACGCAGAAACAAGACGACTCTTCCCCCCGGCCCGGTGATGGTGGACGTGGCCTCGACCACGCTGACCGCCGGGGAAAAGAAGCGGTTGCGCCATCCCCTGGTGGGCGGGGTCATTCTGTTCGCGCGTAATTTCGAAAACCGCCGGCAGCTGGCGTCGCTGTGCCGGGCGATCCACCAGGCACGCGACGAGCCCTTGCTGATCGCGGTCGATCACGAAGGAGGGCGGGTCCAGCGGTTTCGCACGGACGGATTCACGCCTATCCCGTCCATGAGCCGGTTCGGCGAAATCTGGATGCTGGATGCGATGCGCGCCACGCGCCTGGCCGCCGAGGCGGGGTACGTGCTGGGGGCCGAACTGCGGGCCTGCGGCGTGGACATGAGCTTCACGCCGGTGCTGGACCTGGACTACGGCAACAGCGCGGTGATAGGAAACCGCGCGTTCCATCGGGATGCGCGCGTGGTGACCATGCTGGCGCGCGCCCTGATCCAGGGCCTGGGCCTGGCGGGAATGGCCGCTTGCGGCAAGCATTTTCCGGGGCATGGCCATGTCGAGGCCGATTCGCACCACGACATACCGGTGGACACCCGCCCGTTCGCCGACATCATGCGCGAGGACGCGGCGCCGTACGACTGGCTGGGCGACATGGTGCTGCCGTCCGTGATGCCCGCGCACGTCATCTATTCCAGGGTGGACAGCCAGCCCGCCGGTTTTTCGCCTTTCTGGATACAAAAAGTGTTGCGCGCCGACCTGGACTACGATGGCGTGGTGTTCTCCGACGACCTGACCATGCAGGGCGCCACGATCGCCGGCGATATCCATGCCCGGGCCCGCGCGGCGCTGGACGCCGGATGCGACATGGTCCTGGTGTGCAATCGGCCCGACCTGGCCGACGATCTGCTGGGCCACCTGACATTCCAGCCTTCATCCGAATCCGTGCGCCGCATCCGCGGCCTGTTCCCGGCGCGGCCGGCGCCGGACTGGGAATCCCTGCAAGCAAACCAACGTTACCAGCATGCCCGAGAGCTTCAATCTCAAGTCGTTTCTGGCTGATCTGCCGCATCTGCCCGGCGTCTACCGGCACATCGATGCCGCCGACGAAGTCCTGTACGTAGGCAAGGCGCGCGACCTGAAGAAGCGCGTCTCGTCGTATTTCCAGAAGACCCAGGCCAGCCCGCGCATCGCCCACATGGTGGCGCGCGTGGTGCGCCTGGAAGTGACGGTGACGCGCTCCGAGGCCGAGGCGCTGCTGCTTGAAAACAACCTGATCAAAAGCCTCAAGCCGCGCTACAACATCCTGTTTCGCGACGACAAGTCGTATCCGTACCTGCGCATCAGCGGCCACAAGGCGGCGCGCATTTCCTATTATCGCGGCGCCACCAGCGGCAAGGGGCGGTATTTCGGCCCTTATCCCAACGCCTGGGCCGTGCGCGAAACCATACAGATCCTGCAGCGCGTGTTCCAGTTGCGCACCTGCGAGGACAGCGTGTTTTCCAATCGTTCCAGGCCTTGCCTGCTGCACCAGATCGGGCGCTGCTCGGCCCCCTGCGTCGGCGTCATCCCGCCCGAAGACTACCAGCGCGACGTCGAGCGCGCCATCCGCTTCCTGGACGGCCACGCGCACCAGGTCATGGACGACATCGAGGCGCGCATGCACCAGGCTTCGCAAGACCTGCAGTTCGAACAGGCGGCGGTCCTGCGCGACCAGATGAAGGCGCTGGCCCGGGTGCTGCAGCAGCAGTCCATGGAAAAGATCGGCAACGACGACGTGGACATCATTGCGGTGGCCATCGCCGGCGGGCGGGTGTGCGTGAACCTGGCCATGGTGCGCGGCGGGCGCCACCTGGGGGACAAGCCGTTCTTCCCGACGCAGACGCGGGGCGACAGCGCCGGCGACGTGCTCAGCGCCTTCGTCGCGCAGCATTACCTTGACATCGCGCTGCCCGCCGTGCTGGTGTGTTCGGACCCTTTGTCCGAGCCCGAGCTGATCGGCCTGCTGGCCGAGCAGAAAGGCGTCAAGGCGCGGGTCCTGGTCAGGCCGCAGGGACTGCGCAAGACATGGCTTGAACAGGCGATGAAAAACGCCGAGCTGGCGCTGGCCCGGCTCTGGGCCGAGTCGGGCGCGCGCGCGACGCGCACCGAGGCGCTGGCCGGCGTGCTGGGGCTGGACACCGACGAGGCCGCCCTGGACGCCCTGCATGCCGAATGCTTCGACATCAGCCATACCTCGGGCGAGGCGACCCAGGCTTCCTGCGTGGTGTACCGGCACCACGCCATGCAGCCGTCGCTGTATCGGCGCTACAACATCGCCGGCATCACGCCGGGCGACGACTATGCCGCCATGCGCCAGGTGCTGACGCGCCGGTTTTCCCGCGTCGCCGAAGGGCAGGCCGAGATGCCCACCGTGGTTCTGATCGACGGAGGCAAGGGGCAGGTCGAAATGGCCAGGCAGGTGTTCGTCGAGCTTGGGCTCGATACCCACACGATCGTGGGCGTGGCCAAGGGGGAAGGCCGCAAGGTGGGGCTTGAAACGCTGGTGTTCGCCGACGACAGGCCGCCCGTGGCGCTGGGCATCGAGTCGGCCGCGCTGATGCTGGTGGCGCAGATACGCGACGAGGCCCACCGCTTCGCGATCACCGGCATGCGGGCCAAGCGCGCCAAGGCCCGCAACGTATCGCGCCTGGAGGAAATTCCCGGCGTGGGCGCTCGCCGGCGCCAGAAACTGCTGGCCCGGTTCGGCGGTTTTTCAGGGGTGGTGGCCGCCAGCGTCGACGATTTGCGTTCGGTCGAGGGCATTTCCGACGAGTTGGCCGAACGCATTTATCGGGCGTTGCGCTAGATGCCGCGCCTGTTTAGGGTAGTATTGCCGTATGCCGCTTAATTTGCCCATTATCCTGACCTGGCTGCGTATCGCCATGATCCCGCTTCTGGTGGGGTTGTTCTACATTCCGTCCAGCTGGGTGCCTTTCCCGCTGCGCGACCTGATCGCGGCGTGCGCGTTCATCGTCGCCGCCGTGACCGACTGGCTCGACGGCTGGCTGGCCCGGCGCTGGAACCAGACCTCGTCTTTCGGGGCGTTTCTCGATCCGGTCGCCGACAAGCTCATGGTCAGCGCGGCGCTGCTTATATTGCTTTATCTCGGCCGCGTCGACGCGGTCATCGCCCTGGTCATCATAGGGCGGGAAATCGCGATCTCGGCGCTGCGGGAATGGATGGCCAAGATAGGCGCCAGCGGCAGCGTCGCCGTGCATTGGCTGGGCAAGTTCAAGACGGCGGCGCAAATGGTGGCGATTCCCTGCCTGCTGTACTGGCAGCCCGTGCATGGCGTGTCGGCGCGCGTCGTCGGCCAGGTGCTCATCGTGGTGGCGGCCATATTGACGATCTGGTCCATGTGCTATTACCTGCGCCGGGCGTGGCCCGAAATCCGCGACCGCTCGGCGACCCAGTAAGGGGAAAGCATGAGCGCGGCCGCCCTCCTGGTCGTGCTGGCGGTGGGCGTGGCGCCGCCCGTTTTGCCCTGGCCCTGGCAGGCCTGGCTGGGTCCGTTTATTGGCGCACGGTGCGTATCGGGTCGATGCTGGTGGCCTCGCTGGCCCGCCAAGGGCTGATGTCCAGCCCGCCGCGCCGCGTATAACAGGCATGGACCAGCAGCGATTCGGGCTGGCAGGCGCGCCATATGTCGCAATACATCTGCTCCACGCAGTGTTCGTGGAATTCCTGGTGGCGGCGCAGCGAGACGATATATTCAAGCAGCGCGGCCCGATCGATCCGGCGGCCTTTGTAGCGCACCTGCACGCTGCCCCAGTCGGGCTGGCCGGTCACGGGACAGTTCGATTTCAGCAGGTCGGACGTCAGCGTTTCGCCGACGACGCCGGCGCCGGGCAGGCAGCGCAGCAGTTCCGGCGCATGCCGGTAATGCCGTATCGCCACGTCCAGATCGTCGATATTGATGCCCGGCAAGGCTTGCAGCGTGACGGTTTGCCCCGGGACCAGGCACTGTATGGTTACGTCGACCGCTGAGCCCGTGGCCTGGCCCAGGTCGCGCCGAATCATGTCCTGGACGATGCCGGGGCCGTCGAACCGCGTTTCGTTGAATGAATTCAGGTACAGCTTGAACGATTTCGATTCCACCAGGTTGGGACTGGATTCGGGCACGATGAACCGGGCCGTGCCGACCACGGGCTTGCCCTTGGCGTTGAGCCACGACATTTCATAGGCATTCCAGATATCGGCCCCGGTCCACCCGGGCAGCGGCCGCAGCGCCTGCCGGTTCGCGTCGCGGGGAATCGGAAAGAGCAGGGACGGATCGTATTTCTCGGGATAGACGGTATCGTGCCCCAGCGGGGCGCCGGCAAGGCGGGATTCCTTCATGGGTGCGGGCTTCCAGTTCTCATATCGCGAAATTGTAATCCCGCCATATGAAAACACGATATTGCGCCGCGCAATAGTTGATTCCATACTTAAAAAAATCGTTTTGTATTATAAAAAATAATATGCAATTTGTTGATATATAAAGGAAATATATTTTGTCTTGTATAAGACAAAAGAACATATTGCGGAGCAACACACGCGTAGACTTTCTCTGACAGACCGATTTGGCTTTCTTGTTCATTTCTTCAATCAGTGATTGAACTCTACTCGTAAAGGAGCATGACTATGACGACACGCGAAAACGCTATCCGGCAGCTGCAAAAAGACTGGGCCGAGAACCCGCGCTGGCAGGGTGTGAAACGGGGCTATGGGGCGGAGGAGGTCGTCGGCCTGCGCGGTTCGGTGCCGGTCGAGCACACACTGGCCCGGCGGGGCGCGGAAAAATTGTGGGGCTTGCTGCAATCGAACCCGTACATCAATTCCCTGGGGGCGCTTACCGGCAACCAGGCCATGCAGCAGGTCAAGGCCGGTCTCAAGGCCATCTACCTGTCGGGCTGGCAGGTCGCCGGCGACGCCAACGTGGCGGGCGAGATGTATCCGGACCAGTCCCTGTATCCGGCGAACTCGGTGCCGCTGGTCGTGCGCCGGATCAACAACGCCCTGACGCGCTGCGACCAGATACAGTGGATGGAGGGCAAAAATCCGGACGAGGACGGGTATGTGGACTACTTCGCTCCCATCGTGGCCGACGCCGAGGCGGGTTTTGGCGGCGTGCTCAACGCGTTCGAACTGATGAAGTCCATGATCGACGCGGGGGCCGCGGGCGTGCACTTCGAGGACCAACTGGCATCGGTGAAGAAATGCGGCCATATGGGCGGCAAAGTGCTGGTGCCGACGCGCGAGGCCGTCGCCAAGCTGGTCTCGGCGCGCCTGGCGGCCGATGTGCTGGGCGTGCCCACGGTGCTGCTGGCGCGCACCGACGCCGATGCGGCCGGTTTGATCACCAGCGACGTGGACGAGAACGACCGGCCGTTCATCACCGGCGAGCGCACCGCCGAAGGGTTTTTCCAGACCAGGGCGGGAATGGACCAGGCCGTTTCCCGGGGACTGGCCTATGCGCCGTACGCCGACCTGCTGTGGTGCGAGACCTCTACGCCCAACCTGGACTACGCGCGCCGGTTCGCCGAATCCATCCATCGCCGGTTCCCCGGAAAGATGCTGGCGTACAACTGCTCGCCGTCGTTCAACTGGAAGAAGAACCTGGACGATGCGACGGTGGCGAAATTCCAGCGCGAACTGGGCGCCATGGGATACAAGTTCCAGTTCATCACGCTGGCGGGCTTTCATGCGCTGAATTACGGCATGTTCGAACTGGCGCACGGCTATGCGCGGCGCCAGATGAGCGCGTTCGTCGAATTGCAGCAGAAGGAATTCGACGCGGCGCAGCTGGGGTTCACGGCGGTCAAGCATCAGCGGGAAGTCGGGACCAGCTACTTCGATGCCGTGACCCAGGCGGTCGAGGGCGGGCGTTCGTCGACGACGGCTTTGGCGGGGTCCACCGAGCAGGCCCAGTTCGACGACGATGACCAGGCGGGCCGTAAAGTGGCGTAGGGCCCTCGCGCTGAAAAAGGCGCCGCATGGGCGGGCAAATGGGCGGCAGGCCGGGCGCGGGCCGGGCCGCCCGGTGGCTTTCGTGGCGCCATGGGCTAGGTATTGCGGGAAGAAAGGCGTTTTAATGGGTATTCCGGCTCAATCGTGCGACGATATCTGGAATCGACTTGAAATTTCGGCAAACAGCCGCAAATATCCAGTATTCAAGCAAGCATTGCAGTCAGATTCCCGGATTGATGCCTATCAATGCACCGGGTGGACCCACCAGATACCTAGAGTGACGCCATGAGATTCGACAAATTGACCACCAAGTTCCAGCAAGCGATTGCCGACGCCCAAAGCCTGGCCGCCAAGAACGACAACCCGTATATCGAGCCGGTACACGTGCTGGCCGCGTTGCTGGCCGATGCGCAAAGCGGGGCGGGCAGCCTGCTGGCCCGGGCCGGAGCCGGGGTCAACAGGCTGGTTTCCAGCGTCAACACGGCGATTTCCGCGCTGCCGCAAGTGGCGGGGTCGTCGGATAATCTGCAGATCAGCCGCGACCTGAACGCGGTGCTCAACCGCACCGACAAAGAAGCCTCGAACCGGGGCGATACGTATATCGCCAGCGAACTGTTCCTGCTGGCGCTTGCCGACGACAAAGGCGAGGCCGGCCGGTTGCTGCGCGAGGCCGGGCTGCAGAAGAAGGCCCTGGAAACCGCCATCGACGCCGTGCGCGGAGGCGCTTCCGTATCCGATTCCGAAGGGGAATCGAATCGCGAGGCGCTGTCCAAGTACACCCTGGACCTGACCGAGAGGGCGCGCCAGGGTAAGCTTGATCCGGTGATCGGGCGCGACGACGAAATTCGTCGCACCATACAGATTTTGCAGCGCCGCACCAAGAACAACCCCGTGCTGATCGGCGAGCCCGGCGTGGGCAAGACGGCCATCGTCGAAGGGCTGGCGCAGCGCATCGTCAATGACGAAGTGCCCGAAACGCTCAAGGGCAAGCGGGTGCTTGCCCTTGATCTGGCCGCCTTGTTGGCCGGCGCCAAATTCCGCGGTGAATTCGAGGAACGCCTCAAGTCCGTGTTAAAGGAACTGGCCCAGGACGATGGGCAGACCATCGTGTTCATCGACGAACTGCACACCATGGTGGGCGCGGGCAAGGCCGAGGGCGCCATGGATGCGGGCAATATGCTCAAACCCGCCCTGTCGCGGGGCGAACTGCATTGCGTGGGCGCGACCACGCTGGACGAATACCGCAAGTACATCGAAAAAGACGCGGCGCTGGAGCGGCGCTTCCAGAAAGTGCTGGTCAACGAACCCGACGTGGCCTCGACGATTGCCATTTTGCGCGGCCTGCAGGAACGCTATGAACTGCACCACGGCGTCGACATCACCGATCCGGCCATCGTGGCCGCGGCCGAACTGTCGAACCGGTACATTACGGACCGCTTCCTGCCCGACAAGGCGATCGACCTGATCGACGAGGCGGCGGCCCGCATCCGCATGGAAATCGACTCCAAGCCCGAAGTCATGGACAAGCTCGATCGGCGCATCATCCAGCTCAAGATCGAGCGTGAAGCGGTGAAAAAGGAAACCGACGACGGATCGCTGCGCCGCCTCAAGGCCATCGAGGACGAATTGCTGAAGCTGCAGCGCGAGTACAACGATTACGAAGAGATCTGGAAAGCGGAAAAAGCCGCGGTCCAGGGTTCGCAGTCCATCAAGGAAGAAATCGAGCGCACCCGCGCCGAGATGGCCGAACTGCAGCGCAAAGGCCAGTTCGACAAGCTTGCCGAGCTGCAGTACGGCAAACTGCCGGAACTGGAAGGGCGCCTGAAGTCGGCCGAGACCGGCCAGAAGGCCGAGTCCGATTCCGGCCGTCCGCGCCTGCTGCGCACGCAGGTGGGGGCCGAGGAAATCGCCGAAGTCGTGTCGCGGGCCACGGGCATCCCCGTCTCGAAGATGATGCAGGGCGAACGCGCCAAGCTGCTGGGCATGGAAGACTTCCTGCATCAGCGCGTGGTCGGGCAAAACGAGGCCGTCAGCCTGGTCTCCGATGCCATCCGCCGCTCCCGCGCGGGCCTGTCCGACGAGTCCAAGCCGTATGGCTCGTTCCTGTTCCTGGGCCCCACCGGCGTGGGCAAGACCGAACTGACCAAGGCGCTGGCCGGCTTCCTGTTCGATTCGCAGGATCACTTGGTGCGCATAGACATGAGCGAATTCATGGAAAAGCACTCGGTGTCCCGGCTGATCGGCGCGCCTCCGGGCTACGTCGGCTACGAAGAGGGCGGCTACCTGACCGAGGCGGTGCGGCGCAAGCCCTACAGCGTGATCCTGCTCGACGAAATCGAGAAAGCGCATCCGGATGTGTTCAATGTGCTGCTGCAAGTGCTCGACGACGGACGCCTGACCGATGGCCAGGGCCGCACGGTGGATTTCCGCAACACCGTGATCGTCATGACCTCGAACCTGGGTTCGCAGCATATCCAGAGCATGGCGGGCCAGCCCTACGACGTGATCAAGGAAGTGATCTGGGACGAACTGAAAACCGCTTTCCGCCCTGAATTTCTGAACCGCATCGACGAAGTGGTGGTCTTCCATGGCCTGGACAAGGCGCACATCGAGTCGATCGCGCGTATTCAGCTAAATGCCCTGGCCCAGCGCATGGCGGCCAAGGACATGCGGCTTGAAGTGTCGGACGCGGCGGTGGCGCAACTGGCCAGGACAGGGTTCGACCCGGTGTTCGGTGCGCGTCCGCTGAAACGGGCGATTCAGCAGTACGTGGAAAACCCGTTGTCGCGGCTGATTCTGGAGGGCAAGTTCGGCCCCAACGACGTGGTGCCCGTGGACTGGAAAAACGACAAGTTCGTCTTTTCGCGCACGCTGCAATAAACGGGCCGGCATCGCCGCGCGACGCCCTGGCGCCCTTGACGGGCGTCAGGGCGTTTCCGTATCTTTCCCGTAGTATTTCACGCCTATCTTGACGCGCTCGCGGCCCTGTTCGCGGCGATGGCGGTTGGTGTCGCGCAGCGAATACACGCAGCCGCAATATTCCTGCTGGTAGAACTCTTCGCGCTTGCTGATTTCGATCATGCGGGCCGATCCGCCGCCTTTGCGCCAGTTGTACGTCCAGTAGATCAGTTCGGGATAGCGCGCCGCGGCGCGTTCGCCGCAGCCGTTGATCTGGTTCATGTCCTTCCAGCGGGATATGCCCAGCGAACTGGTGATGGTGTCGAACCCGTGTTCGTGGGCGTACAAGGCGGTGCGCTCGAAGCGCATGTCGAAGCAGGCCGTGCAGCGCCTGCCGCGCTCGGGCTCGTTTTCCAGCCCCTTGATGCGCTCGAACCAGTTGTCCATGTCGTAGTCGGCGTCGATGAATTCGATGCCGTGCCGTTGCGCGAAACGGATGTTTTCATCTTTGCGGATTTCGTATTCGCGCACGGGATGAATGTTGGGGTTGTAGAAGTAGATGGAATAATCGATGCCCGAGGCCAGCATGGCCTCCATGACTTCGCCCGAACAGGGGGCGCAGCACGAGTGCAGCAGAACTTTTCCCCTGTTCTCGGGCAGTACGAGCCGGGGGCGCTGGGCGGGGGGCGTGGCGTCGGAATGCATGGACGTCATTTTAATCCCCTATCACGGTATTCCAAAGCCGGGTCACCGCCTCGCGCTCGGGCACCAGGGTGCCGGGGGGCACCCTGGCTTTCTCGGCACCCTGCAGGCGCAGGGCGTGCTGCTTCCTGCGCAGCGCGCGATAGGCGTCGGCCGCGCTGGAGGCCAGGTCCGCCGGGATCAGGCCCAGTTCCGAGGCCAGGCGCAACAGGGTGATGTTGCCCAGGTTATCGAGCAGGCCGGGAAATTCGCGGGCCTGGCTAAGCACCAGATACTGTGTGACGAATTCCACGTCCACCATGCCGCCGCGGTCGTGCTTCAGGTCGAAATCGCCGGAATGGTTGGGATGGCCGGCGCCGATTTTCGCGCGCATTGAACGCACCTGTTCTTTCAGTTCGCGCGGGTCGCGCGGCAGCAGCAGCACCTGGCGCCGCAGGGTCTCGAAACGGGCGCCCAGATCGGCATCGCCGGTCACGTAGCGGGCGCGGCTGATGGCCTGGTGCTCCCAGGCCCAGGCCTGCTTCATCTGGTATTGCGCGAACGCGTCCAGCGATACCGCCAGCAGGCCCGCGTCGCCGTCGGGGCGCAGGCGCAGGTCGATCTCGTAGAGCCGGCCCGACGAGGTCATGGTCGATAGCCACGAGGTCATGCGCCGCGCGAGCCTGGCGTAGATTTCCATGGCGTCCTCGCGCTCGTCGTCGTAGAGGAAGACCAGGTCCAGGTCCGAGGCATAGCCGATCTCTTTCCCCCCCAGCTTGCCGTAGGCGATGATGGCGAAGCGGGGCGGGGCAAGTTGGCCTTGGGGCGTGTCCCTGGGCTGGACCAGCGGCCAGACGCGCACCAGGGTCTCGGCCAGCAGGATATCGGTCAGGGCCGAGAGCTGATCGGCCAGTTTTTCCACGCTCAGCACGCCTTCCAGGTCTTGCGCCAGCAACTGGAAGCTGGCCTGGCGCTGCATGTCGCGCATCAGGTTCATTTGCTGCTCGATGTCGGGCTGGCCATCGGGCAGTACGCAGGCGTCCAGTTCGCTGGCCAGTTGCCGGGCGAACTGCTGGAAATCGACGGGTTCGAGCAGGCTGCGCCATTCGATCAGGCTGTCCAGCAGAAGCGGGTACTGGCTAAGATACTGGGCGGCCCAGGAACTGGCGCCGACGATGCGCGCGACGCGCGCCAGGGTTTCCGGATATTCCGCCAGCAGGGCCAGGTAGGCGCTGCGCTGGGCGACGTGCTCGACCAGGTCCAGCAGGCGGATGGCGGTTTGCTGGGGGTTGTCGGCCTTGCCGGCGGCCTGGATGATTCCGGGCATCAGGGCTTCGACCCGCTTGCGGCTGGTCCGGGGCAGGCTGCGGATGCGGTGGCTGTCGAGCAGTGCGTCGATGCGCTGGCTGACGGCTTCGGATGGCCCGTCCGCCGGCGGCGGCGCGTTCTCGGCATCCTCGGGGGGGATGGCCGCGGGCGCCGCCTTGACGCGGTCGTCGCCCATGCCGGCGATGCGAAACGCATTGCGAAACGCCTGCGCCACAAAGGACCGGTGCGCCGCCAGCGTGGTTTCGAAGGCGTCGGCGTCCATGCCCATGGCCCGCGCCAGCGCCACGCGCTGATCCCGGTCGCGCGGCAGCATGTGCGTCTGCTCGTCTTCGCGGTATTGCAGCATGTGCTCCGTGCGGCGCAGGAAGATATAGGCCTGCTCCAGCGCGACGGCATCTTCGGCTGATACGATTCCGGCCTGCCGCTGCCTGTGCAGCGCCGCCAGAAGATTGGGCTGCTGCAGCGACGGCATGCGCCCCGCGCGTATCAACTGGGTCAGTTGCACCACGAATTCGATTTCCCGGATGCCGCCTTCGCCCAGCTTGATGTTGTGCTGCGAGTCGACGCCGGTGCGGGCCATGGCGCGGCGCTGCCAGTCGAGCCGGATTTTCTCGCGCAGGCCGCGCAATGCCGCCAGGGCGTCGAAATCGAAGTACTTGCGGTAGACGAAAGGGCGGTGCAGGGTCAGCAACTGGTTCAGCTGCGCCGACGTATCGCTGTCGGGAAAGGCCTTGCATGGCATGACCCTGGCCTTGAGCCAGGCGTACCGTTCCCATTCGCGGCCCTGGATGATGAGGTAGTTTTCCAGCGCGTCCAGGCTCCAGGCCACAGGCCCCGAATCGCCGTCGGGACGCAGGCGCAGGTCTGTGCGGAACACCTGGCCGTCGGCATCGATTTCGGCCAGGACGGGCATCATGTGGCGGGTCAGCCGGCCGTAGAATTCATGATGGCTGATTTTGCGCCGGCCATTGGTTTCGCCTTCCTCGCCGTAGAGCATGATCAGGTCTATGTCCGAAGACACGTTCAGCTCTTTGCCGCCCAGCTTGCCCATGCCTATGACCAGCATTTCCTGGGGATGCCCGGTGTGCGGGTCTACCGGCACGCCGTAGCGCGCCGATAGCTCGGCCATGACACTTTTATAGGCTTCGCCCACCGCCAGATCGGCCAGGACGGTCATGGCCGAGACGACCTCGGTCAGCGGCGCCCGGGCGTTGATGTCGCGGATCATCAGCGTGAAGAACACGCGCTGGCGCAACCGGCGCAGCACGCGTTTGGCGTCGGTCACCGTCAGGGCGGCCTGCGAATCCGAACCCTTGAGTTCGGCGAACCAGGTCTGGATGGTCTTGCGGGTGACCGCGTGCGCCGCCGCGTCGGCCAGCCAGCGGGCCAGTTCGGTGTCCACATCGATTTTGCGGCGCAGCGCGCCCGACCAGCGCAATGCGGAATCTAAGACAGGGTGTCCGGACATGGGTTCTGGAATGGTTCTGAAATGTATATTATTGAGACAACACGACCGTAATTACGGTATAAGATCAGCAAGATACTGCAAATCCCAATGTTCTGGCCAATTTCATTTCGTGTTCCGACTTTCTTCCATCTGCCGCCTGCTTGGCCAAGTCGTTCTGGCTGTGTATTTTCTGGTCGCGGCGCTGGTGCTGGGGGCGCGTTACTGGGTTCTGCCCAACATTGATCAATGGCGCCCGTACATAGCCAAGGAACTGTCGCAGGCATTGGGCCTGCAAGTGCGCATAGGCTCGGTCAAGGCGCAATGGAACGGCATAGACCCAACCCTGGAACTGACCCGCGTCGACCTGACCAGTCGGCATGGCAGGCACGTCCTGAGCCTGCCCAGAATGCGGGCCCGCCTGAGTTGGCGCAGCATCCTCGCGGGCGTGCCCCGGTTCGCGCTGATCCAGGCCAGCGGCCTGGACCTGACCGTGCACCGCGATACAAAACAACGGCTGTGGATCATGGGCCAGTCCATGGCGCTGGACACGTCCTCGGCGGCGCTCTCCAGCGCCGATCTGTCCGGGCTGCAATGGCTGATCACACAGCGCCACATCGTGTTCGACGATGGGACCGTCAAGTGGGTCGACGACGTGCGCGGCGCGCCCGAACTGGTCTTGCGCCACGTCACGCTGGAACTGTCGAACCGCGGCAATAGCCACGAGATTTCACTCAGCGCGGTCCCGCCCGAGGGAATGGGAAGCCGGCTCGACGTGCGCGGGGCCTTCACGTCCGAGACTCCCGTCGCGGCAACGACCATACAGGATCTGGACGGCCGGATGTATGCCGAAGTCGACGGGGTCGACACGAACGACTGGACGCCGTGGTTCGATTTCCCCGCGGGCCTGGCCTTGAACAAAGTGAACGTGCGGGCCTGGGCCCGGATCAGCCGCGGCAGCGTCGAGCATCTGGCCTCGACGCTCGATATCGGCGCGGCGCGCTGGACGGGCGTGGACGGCGCCGACGTCGGGCTGGCGTCGGGCCGTCTTTATCTGTCCGGGGCCTGGCCCACGTTGCGGCATATATTCGTGCCGCCGCCGGGCCAGGGCGGCGCAGCCCAGCCGGGCGGCGCCAATGCCATCATGCCGGCGTCCGGATACCCGCCTTTCGACGATGTCGAATTCCGGCTGGACGTGCGCGGCCTGTCGCTGCGCGACGACAGCGTGTTCACGCATGCACTGGGGTTCGACCAAGTGTCCCTGGATGGCCGGCTTTCCCGGGACGAAAGCGGGAACGTGCATGTATTCCTTGGCCGCGCCGGCGTGCGCAACCAGGATATGGACGCCGTGTTCTCGGGTTCGTGGCGCCAGGGCGGGCGCGCCGAGGCGGGGGTGGCCGACATGCGCGGCCGATTCAATTACGCGTCGATCGCCGCGATCGACGATTACCTGCCCATATCCCTGAGCCAGGATGCGCACGACTGGATGGACAAGGGCCTGATGGCGGGGAAAATCCACGATGCCAAGTTCGTGCTGCAAGGCGATCTGGACTATTTCCCGTTCGACGAGAATCCGGACAAGGGCGATTTCCATGTCCGGGGCCGGTACTCCAACGGTGTCATCGATTATGTTCCCGCCAAGGGCAAACAGCTTGGCTGGCCCAAGCTGACGGACATGGAAGGCGAGGTCGAGCTGCGTCGATCCGATCTCCGCCTGGTGGCGGACACGGCCACGATAAGCCCGGTCCAGGGCCAGCCCATACACCTGAATGACGTGTTGGCGCGCATTCCCGATATGGATATGGACGACGATGCCACCCTGGTCATCCAGGGCGACACATCGGCCCCGGCCATGTCGTACCTGGCTTTGATGCAGCATTCTCCCCTGGGTGGCCTGTTGGATCATGTCTTTGACCAGGCGCGGGCCGACGGCACATGGATGGTGCCGCTGCAACTGACGATTCCCTTGAGCCGCACCGACGACACCGCCGTGCGCGGGGCCGTGGATTTCAACGGCGGCAGTGTCTCGCCCATCGCCGGGCTGCCCGCTTTCACGCATGTCACGGGTTCCCTGCACTTTTCCGACAAAGGCCTGGATGCATCGCGCCTGCAGGCGCAGTTCATGGGCGGCCCGGTTTCGGTCGCCCAGGGCGCCGATGGCGCCAGCCTGCAATTGACCGGCACGGCGCAGGCCAAGGATCTGGGCGACTACACCGGGCTGGCGGGAATGTCCCGGGTGAGCGGCAAGCTGTCTTACCGGGCCACGCTGGCGCGCCAGGCATCGGGCCACTACGCGCTGACGGTCGATTCCGACCTGGTGGGGCTGGGCCTGGATTTTCCCCCTCCGTTGAAAAAATCGCCGGCGCAGTCTTTGCCGCTGCACCTGGCCTGGGCGCCGCGCGGCAAAAGCATGGCCTTGACCGCCACGCTGGGCAAGACGGTGTCGGTCGTGCTGGTGCATCCGGGCGGCAAGACATCCCGGCCCTTCTTCAGCCAGGGGGCCCTGGGCGTCAATCGCAAGACGAGCCTGCCGGGGAAGGGAATGGACATCGACGTGTCGTATCCGCGAATCGATATCGACGAATGGCGCAAGGTGTACGACCAGTTCGCCGCCGCGCCGCATGGCGCGGCCCTTTGGGAATCGGAGCTGTTTCCGGCCGTGCGGCAGCTGCGCCTGGAATCGGACCTGGTTCTGCTCGATGGCGTCGGCCTGGACAAGGTGGCGTTCACGCTGCGCCCGCAGGCGCCCGCACCGTCCGCGGCCTGGCGGATGGACCTGAGTTCGGCGCAGTCCGCGGGCACGATCCTGTGGCGCGAGGCAAGCGCGAAACGCGCGGGCAGCGTGGACGCGAAGTTCCAGAGGCTGGCCCTGGGGCGAAGCGAGCCTGACGCGTCCGATGCGCCCGCATCCGACAAGGACATGTGGGAGTTCGACGGCAAGGTGGACATCCCCGCCATATCCCTGGAGGTGGACAAGTTCACGCTCTACGGGCATCCCATGGGCCGTTTGTCGGTGCAGGGCGTCAACCAGGAGCGCGGCGAACGGTGGCAGTTGAACAATCTGCACCTGGGGAACGCCTCGTTCGATTTGAACGGTTCCGGATTGTGGCGGCTCAGCGGGCCCGATCGGGGGCTGACGCTGCAGGCCCAGGCCAAAGTCGGCGACCTGGGCAAGTACTTGCGCAAGATGGGTTTCAAGAACTTGATGCACGGCGGCAAAGGCGTGATCAGCGGCAACCTGCAGTGGGACAACCTGCCGTGGACGTACAAGAAATCCGACCTGAACGGCAAGTTCACGTTGAAGCTGGAAAAAGGATCGTTCAACTACCAGGATTCGCACACCGCGCGCCTGCTCAAGCTGTTGTCGCTGCAGTCGGTCGGCCGCCTGGCGAAGCTGGAATGGAATCCGGCCAACGCGATCAAGGACGGCTTTCCGTACGACAACCTGCGTGGCACGGTGGAGCTGCAAAAAGGGGTGCTAAAGACCGAGAACTACCGCGTCATAGGTCCCGTGGGGACCATCGTGCTTAGCGGTACGACCGACCTGAACACCGAGAAGCTGGACATGCAGGCCGTGGTCATCCCCAATCTTGACGTCAGCGGCGCGGCGATTGCCGCGGGCATTGCGATCAATCCGGTGGTTGGAATCGGGGCTTTCCTGGCCCAGTGGCTGCTGCGCGCGCCGCTGGCCAGGCAGATGGCCAGCGAATACCGGATCAGTGGCGACTGGGACGATCCGTCCATCAAGGAAGAGCCGGTGAAGAACCTGCCGAGCGGCAAGGAAAAGGGTGCGGCATCGTCGGGCAAGCCCTCGGGGCCTGTCACCCCGGTGGTGCCGCACTGATCATTTTTTCATCATGTCGAAGAATTCGGCATTGGTCTTGGTGGCCCGGATCTTGTCGAGAATGAATTCCATGGCCTCGACTTCGTCCATGTCGTGGATGAATTTGCGCAGGACCCAGACTTTCTGCAGCAGATCGGGGCTTATCAGAAGCTCTTCACGGCGCGTGCCCGATTTGTTCAGGTTGATGGCGGGATAGACGCGCTTTTCGGCCAGGCGGCGTTCCAGGTGTATTTCGGAATTGCCGGTGCCCTTGAATTCTTCGTAGATGACTTCGTCCATGCGGCTGCCGGTCTCGATCAGGGCCGTGCCGATGATGGTCAGGGAACCGCCTTCCTCGATGTTGCGCGCCGCGCCGAAGAAGCGCTTGGGGCGCTGCAGCGCATTGGCGTCGACGCCGCCGGTAAGCACCTTGCCCGAGGCCGGCACGACCGTGTTGTAGGCGCGCGCCAGGCGCGTGATGGAATCGAGCAGGATCACGACGTCTTTCTTCAGCTCGACCAGCCGCTTGGCTTTTTCTATGACCATTTCGGCCACCTGCACGTGGCGCGTGGCCGGCTCGTCGAATGTCGATGCCACCACTTCGCCGCGCACGGTGCGCTGCATTTCGGTGACTTCCTCCGGGCGTTCGTCGACCAGCAGGACGATGAGCGTGGCGTCCGGATAGTTCGTGGTGATGGCGTGCGCCATGTGCTGCATGATGACGGTCTTGCCCGACTTGGGGCTGGCCACGATCAGGCCGCGCTGGCCTTTGCCTATGGGGGAGAAGATGTCGAGTATGCGTCCGGTGGTGTTCTCTTCGCTTCTGATGTCGCGCTCGAGGACCATGGGCTCGTCCGGGTGCAGCGGGGTCAGGTTCTCGAACATCATGCGATGCTTGATGGCCTCGGGCTGCATGCCGTTGACCTTGTCCACCTTGACCAGGGCGAAATACCGTTCTCCGTCCTTGGGCGTACGCACTTCGCCTTCGATCGAGTCGCCCGTGTGCAGATTGAAGCGGCGGATCTGGGAAGGCGAGATGTAGATGTCGTCGGTGCTGGCCAGGTACGACGTATCGGGCGAGCGCAGGAAGCCGAATCCGTCGGGCAGTACTTCAAGCACGCCGTCGCCGAAAATCTGTTCGCCCTGTTTGGCGCGCCGCTTCATGATGGCGAACATCAGTTCCTGTTTGCGCAGGCGGCTTGCGTTGTCGATTTCCAGGCCGGCGGCCATTTCAAGCAGCTGCGAGACGTGCAGCGCTTTCAGTTCGGTGAGATGCATGTGTGGGAGGAGGGGGTATTTGCAAGGTGGCGGCGAACCCGGGACGGGTTCGCGCGAAAAAACGGATTTACAGAGATTCGCTAAGGAAGCTGCTGAGCTGCGATTTGGACAGGGCGCCTACTTTCGTGGCGGCGGTTTTGCCGTCCTTGAACAGCATGAGCGTCGGAATGCCGCGAATGCCGAATTTTGCCGCCGTATCGGGGTTTTCATCGACATTGACTTTGGCAATAGTAACACGCCCTTCGTATTCTTTACTGGCTTCTTCCAGAAGCGGCGCGATCATCTTGCAGGGGCCGCACCAGGGCGCCCAGTAATCGACCAGGACGGGAACGTCTGATTTCAGGACATCGGCTTCGAAGCTGGCGTCACTAACGTGTTTGATGGAATCGCTCATGATGGGGAAGAAAAATGAAATGGGGTGGACACGTGAAAACTATACGAGAATACCAGCCCGCAGCACAATGTATTCTATTTACCCGGCGTGCCGGGCCCGGATGGCTGTTGCCGATACCCGACAAGCATACCACCGCCGAACCATCCGTGCACGGGGCCTGGGCGCCGCCGCGGGGGCGCCCATTTCATAGTTTGTAAAATACCGCTGTCCCATTCACCTGAAATCAGAGAACAAGTTGGCTATACCACGTTACGATGAAGCGTCGATCCGGGTCCTCAAGGGCCTTGAACCGGTGCGCCAGAGGCCGGGCATGTATACCCGCACCGACAACCCCCTGCACGTCGTGCAGGAAGTCATCGACAATGCCGCCGACGAGGCGCTTGCGGGTTATGGCCACCACATCAAGGTAACGCTGCATGCCGATGCCAGCGTGTCGGTGGAGGACGATGGCCGGGGCATACCGGTGGGCCCGCATCCCGAAGAGAAAGCCCCGGTGGTCGAACTGGTGTTCACGCGCCTGCACGCGGGCGGCAAGTTCGACAAGAAAGCCGGCGGCGCCTACGCGTTTTCGGGCGGCCTGCACGGCGTCGGCGTCTCGGTGACCAATGCCCTGGCCAAGCGCCTGGAAGTCCGCGTCTGGCGCGATGGCGGCGTATACGACATGGCGTTTTCCCAGGGCAATGTGGTCGAACCCTTGAAGCGCGTCGATTCGGCCCCGCGCAAGAAGACCGGCACCTGCATACGCATCTGGCCCGAAGCCCGGTATTTCGACAGCGCGGCGATTCCCGCGGCCGACCTGATCCACGCCCTGCGCAGCAAGGCAGTGCTGCTAAGTGGCGTCAAAGTGTCGTTGACCGTCGAGAAAACAGGCCAGACCAGCGAATGGCACTATGAAGACGGGTTGCGCGGCTATCTGAACGAAGCCCTGACGGACGCCGAAAAGATCGTTCCGGTGTTCGAGGGCGCCCAGTACGCGCAGGCCAACGACGAGACGTTCGCCCAGGGCGAAGGGGCGCAGTGGGTGGTGGCCTGGACCGTGGACGGGAACCTGGTGCGCGAATCGTATGTGAACCTGATCTCCACGACCGCCGGGGGCACGCACGAATCGGGCCTGCGCGATGGCCTGTTCACCGCGGTCAAGGCATTTTCCGAGCTGCACGGCCTGATCCCCAAGGGCCTGCGGCTTTTGCCCGAGGACGTTTTCGCGCGCGCCAGTTTCGTGCTTTCGGCCAAGGTGCTCGATCCCCAGTTCCAGGGGCAGATCAAGGAACGCTTGAACAGCCGCGACGCGGTGCGCCTGGTCAGCGGCTACGTCAAGAACGCCCTGGACCTCTGGCTGGGCGCCAATGTCGAATTCGGCCGCAAGCTTGCCGAAAGCGCCATAAGCCAGGCGCAGGCCAGGGCGCGTTCGGTCAAGAAAGTCGAAAAACGCAAGAGCTCGGGCGTCGCGGTGCTGCCCGGCAAGCTTACCGACTGCGAATCGACCGATTCGGCGCGCACCGAGGTATTCCTGGTCGAGGGCGATTCCGCCGGCGGTTCGGCCAAGATGGGCCGGGACAAGGAATTCCAGGCGGTGCTGCCCCTGCGCGGCAAGGTCCTGAATTCCTGGGAGGTCGAGCGCGACCGCCTGTTCGCGAACAACGAAATCCACGATATCGCCGTGGCGATAGGGGTCGATCCCCATGGCCCGGGCGACGCGGCCGACCTGTCGGGCCTGCGCTATGGGCGCATCTGCATACTTTCCGATGCCGACGTCGACGGCTCGCACATCCAGGTCCTGCTGCTGACCCTGTTCTTCAAGCATTTTCCCAGGCTGATCGAACAGGGACACGTCCATGTGGCGCGGCCGCCCCTGTTTCGCGTGGACGTGCCCCAGTCGGGCAAGCGCCCGGCGCGCAAGCTGTATTGCCTGGACCAGGGCGAGCTCGACGCCTTGCAGGACAAGCTTCGGGGCGAGGGGGTGCGCGACGGTTCCTGGAGCATAAGCCGCTTCAAGGGGCTGGGCGAAATGAGCGCCGAACAGCTGTGGGAAACGACCATGAATCCCGACACGCGGCGATTGATGCCCGTACGCTATGGCGAGCCGGGCGCCGAGGCCACCGCGCGCATGTTCGACATGCTGATGGGCAAGGGGGAATCCGGCCAGCGGCGCGCCTGGCTGGAGCAAAAAGGCAATCTTGCCGAGGTGGACCTGTAGGCCGTGCGGCGCCAGGCGACGAATTCGTGGAAGAGGGATAAATAATGGACAGTACGCAAGCAGACCTGTTTGGCCAGGGCGGCGCCGAGGACGGCATCCTGTTGGCGGATTACGCCGAGCAGGCCTATCTGGACTATGCCGTATCGGTCGTGCGCGGCCGGGCGCTGCCGGAGGTCGCCGATGGCCAGAAGCCGGTTCAGCGCCGCATCCTGTACGCCATGCAGGCCATGGGCCTGGGGCAGAACGCCAAGCCGGTCAAGTCCGCCCGGGTCGTGGGCGACGTGCTGGGCAAGTATCATCCGCACAGCGACCAGGCGGCCTACGACGCCATGGTGCGCATGGCGCAGGCGTTCACCCTGCGCTATCCCCTGGTCGACGGCCAGGGCAATTTCGGTTCCCGCGACGGCGACAATGCCGCCGCGATGCGCTACACCGAGGCCCGCCTGACGCCCTTCGCGCGCGTGCTGCTCGACGAGCTCGACGAAGGCACGGTCGATTTCATCCCCAACTACGACGGCAGCCAGAAAGAGCCGCAACTGCTGCCGGCGCGATTGCCCGTGATGCTGCTCAACGGCGCTTCGGGCATCGCCGTCGGGCTGGCCACCGAGATTCCGCCGCATAACCTGGGCGAAGTCGCCAAGGCGTGCGTGGCGCTGCTGAAAACGCCCGGGATGTCCGACGATGACCTGTCGACCCTGATACCGGGGCCGGACTTCGCCGGCGGCGGCCAGATCATTTCCTCCCGGGACGAGATCGCCCGCATCTACGCCAGCGGCAGGGGCTCGATCAAGGTGCGCGCGCGCTGGCAGTTCGAAGAACTGGCCCGGGGCCAGTGGCAGTGGGTGGTCACGGAATTGCCGCCGGGGACGTCGTCGCAGAAGATTCTGGAAGAAATCGAGGAGCGCACCAATCCCAAGATCAAGGCGGGCAGGAAAAACCTGACGGCCGAACAGCAGCAGACGCGCGCCCTGGTCCTGGGCCTGCTCGACACGGTGCGCGACGAATCGGGCAAGCAGGCCTCCGTGCGGCTGGTGTTCGAGCCCAAGACCAGCCGCATCGATCGGGATGAATTCGTCAATACCCTGCTGGCGCAGACCAGCATGGAGACCAGCGCCTCGATCAATCTGGTCTGCATAGGCGTGGACGGCCGTCCGGGCCAGCGCGGCGTGCGCCAGGTGCTGACCGAATGGCTGGGTTTCCGGGCCCAGACCCTGACCCGGCGCACGCGCTTCCGGCTGGACAAAGTGTCGGATCGCATTCATGTGCTGCAAGGGCGCATGGTGGTGTACCTGAACGTCGACGAGGTGATCCAGACCATACGCGAGTCCGACGAGCCCCGTCCCGCCTTGATGCAGCGGTTCAAGCTGTCCGAGCGTCAGGCCGAGGACATCCTGGAAATGCGCCTGCGGCAGCTGGCCCGGCTTGAAGGCTTCAAGATAGAAAAAGAGCTGGCCGAAAAGAAGGACGAACAAGCCGCCCTGCAAGATCTGCTGGATAATCCGGGCGCCTTCAAGCGCATGATGATCCGGGAAATCGAGGGCGACGCCAAGCTCTACGGCGACCCGCGCCGCACCCTGATCCAGGAGGCCGAGCGCGCCGTGCTGGAGACCCGGGTGGTGGACGAGCCCGTGACCGTGGTGATTTCCCAGAAAGGCTGGCTGCGCCTGCGCCAGGGCCATGGCCACGATCCCGCGCAGTTCGGCTTCAAGGCCGGCGACGACCTGTACCAGGCCATAGAGTGCCGCAGCGTCGACGACCTGGTGGCGCTCTCGGATTCGGGCCGCGTCTATACCGTGGCGGTGGCGAACCTGCCCTCGGCGCGCGGAGACGGGCAGCCGGTCACCTCGATGGCCGACGTCGAACCCGGCACGCGCATTGTGCACATGATCGCCGGGGCGCCCGGCGACCGCTATGTGCTGGGCACCCGGGGCGGCTACGGTTTCGTGGCGACGCTGGGCGGCATGACGACGCGGCAACGCGCCGGCAAGCAGTTTGTTACTATCTCTGACGGGGATGCCCTGCTCAAGCCGCTGCCCGTGCGCGAGACCGACCGGCAACTGGCCATGCTGACCGGGAAGGGGCGTTTTCTGGTGCTTGATCTGTCCGAGCTGAAGACGCTGTCGGGGGGAGGGCGCGGGACCATCCTGATGGGCTTGGACGATGCCGACGCGCTGTCGCAATGGGTTTGCGCCGGGCCGCAGGGCATGGCCGTCAGCGGCATGTACCGCAACAAGGAAACCGTCCAGGCGCTGTCGGCCGAGGCGCTGGCCGACTATGCGGGCAAGCGCGCGCGCAAGGGGAAGATGCTGTCGGTCAAACCCAGGAACCCGGTCCTGCTGGCCGTATAGAGCGCCGGACGCATACACATCCATCAGATCAACAATTACTTGCATACCGCCATGAGCTTCAAGGTTACCGTTCAGTCCAGTCATCATGAATTCACCGTAGAGCCGGGACAAACCATTCTGGACGCCGCGCTGGACGCCGGGATAGTCCTGCCCTACAGTTGCCGGGACGGCGCGTGTTCCACGTGCCGGGGCCGGGTGGTGTCGGGTTCCTACGATGCGGGCCATTGCCCCGGCCAGATCCTGGCGCCCGAAGACCTGGCGGCCGGATACACCCTGTTCTGCCAGGCCAGGCCCAGTTCGGATCTGGTCATCGAGGCGCAGGAAATCCGCATGGCCAGCGATATCCAGATCCGCAAGATGCCTTCGCGGGTCATGGACGTGGCGCGCGTGGGGACCGACGTGGCGATCATCCAGCTTCAACTGCCCGCGGCCGATCCGTTCCATTATTACGCCGGCCAGTACATACAGTTCATTCTCAAGGACGGCCGCCGGCGCAGTTATTCCATGGCCAATCCGCCTTCGGAGAAAAACCTGGTCGAGCTGCACGTCAGGCACATGCCGGGCGGGGCGTTTACCGATCGCGTCTTCGGCGCCGATCCGTCGCCGCTGAAAATCCGGGAGATCCTCAGGGTGGAAGGGCCGTTCGGCTCGTTCTTCCTGCGCGAGGACAGCGACAAGCCCCTGGTTTTCCTGGCCAGCGGCACGGGTTTCGCGCCCATCAAGGCGATCATCGAGCGCATGATCGCCAACGGCCAGAAGCGGCCCGCCGTGCTGTATTGGGGCGGACGCCGTCCCGCCGATCTGTACATGCACGAAAAAGTGCTGGAATGGACGCGGATCTTGCCCGAGTTCAAGTATGTGCCGGTGGTGTCCGATGCCCAGCCGGACGATTCCTGGCAGGGACGCACGGGTTTCGTGCATCGGGCCGTCATGGACGATATCGGCGATCTTTCCGGCCATCAGGTCTACGCCTGCGGCGCTCCCGTCGTGGTCAACAGCGCCCGCGCCGACTTTACCCGTGAATGCGGCTTGCCGGCGGACGAGTTCTATGCCGATGCGTTCATCTCGGACGCCGACATAGCCTGAGGCCCGAGCGAATTGGTAACCAAATACGCGGCGCCGGGGTCGTAGCCGCGCAACAGCCCCGATACCGGGTCCGGGCAAATACAATCCGTTGCGATAATATGTACCGCTGGAACTGTGAATCCATTCCTGGATGCACCGGCTTTTGGTAATCTTTCCCCCTGGTCGTCCCGCCTGATCTCATGGTGTTCCCGGACGTGCCATTTTCTGGGCTGGTCAATAACTATGAAGATTCAAGCGGTTGCAAGTCTGGGACGGGCGGCGCGCCTGCTTCTGGCGGGGTCGGTCGCGTCGCTGGCGGGCCTGGCGTGCGCCCATGCCGCAACCACCGAGATCAATGTCTGGTATGCCATGAACGCGCATAACGGCAAGGCGTTCGAAAAACTGGTGAAACAGTTCAACCGCGGCCAGGACGCGGTGAACGTCGAGCTGAAGCCGTTCGACAGCGCCGACGATCTGGCGTCGGCGCTGGACGCCAGCCTGGAAAAGAAAGAGAAAGGCGCGCGTCCGAACCTGGTCCAGTTGGAAGACCCCCGGTCTCCCGACGGCATGGACAGGCAGCGCGACATCCTGCCCCTGTACGTCTTGCTGGCCAAGTATCCCATCAAGGGCGCGCAGTGGTTTCTTTCCCCGTTCAATACGTTCGCCCACGATACCCGGGGGCGTCTGACCGGGTTTCCGTACATGGCCAGCGTGCCGGTGCTGTTCTACAATACCGATGCGTTCAGGAAATCGGGCGTCAAGCCCCTGGTTCCGCTGCCGACGTGGCTTGGGCTGCAGGCCCAGCTTCTGACGCTGGCCGACAACGACTCGCGCGGGTGCCCGCTGTCCATGGGCGAGCCGGTGTCCCTGGACCTTGAAAACCTGGCCGCGGTCAACAAGCAGTACTACGCGTCGAGCGACAATGGCTTCAAGGCCAAAGGCCTGCCCAAATTCAATTTCGACCTGATGTACGTGCGCCACTTGTCCTTGATGAAAAGCTGGGCAAGTTCCGGAATATTGGTCCGTCCCACGTCCGATGCGACCGCGGTCGCGCGTTTTGCCAAACGCGAATGCGCGGCGCTCATGTCCGAATCCGACAATATCGGCGCCTTCAACGATATACGCCGGCTGGATTTCGGCGTGACGGGCCTGCCGCATTACCCCGAGATCACCGGCTCGCCGGGCAATGCGTTCGTCGGCGGCTCGGCCCTATGGGCGATAAGCGGCCATCCCGCCGCGCAGGACAAGGCCGTGGCCGTGTTCCTGGCGTGGCTGGCCAAGCCCGAAAACGCGGCCAAGTGGTACCAGCAAACCGGCTACCTGCCCCTGACCCGCCAGGCATTCGACGCCACCGATGCCGGCTACTACAAGCATCTGGGCAACTGGCGCGACATTGTGGCGTCGTATGCGTCGCGGCCCGATCCGACGGGGCGCGGCTTCTGGGTGAACAACTACCCGAAGATACGCGCCATGCTGCGCCAGACCCTGGATGACGCCTTGAATGGCAAGGAACCGGCGGTGCCGGCGCTGCGATCGGCCGCCAGCCAGGCGGACCAGATGATGCGCGAACGCCGGCCCGCCTTCGCGCGATAGGTTCTGCAAACGCTGCCCGGCAGGCCGAATTCAGCCTGCCGGGCGTTTTTGTCCGCGTCGCCCGCGTCCGCGATGTGCCTGATAAACAAGAAAAAACCGCTTTTGCCCGGGCTGGATGGCGGCGTGACGAAAGCCTCCGTTCGTACTAGCCAGTCTGGCGCGCGCCGATCCATCCCACCAAGATAAACGCTCGTTGAATCCGTCGAGCCCGCTGACGCGGCGCGCCGACTGCAACAGGTGCGAGCAATGAGCAGGTGGTTTCCGATAGTCGCGGTCGTTTCGTCGCTGCTGCCAGGCTGCAAAGGGCTGCCCGATTGGCCCGTGCCCGCCGGGCCCGGGGCGGCGCGGCCGTCCCATTATGACTTCCACTGGCGCCTGTCCGGGAACCGGCGGGTCGCGCCCATGCAGGTGTTCGACGACGGCCGCAGCATGTGGCTGCAGTTTCCCCCGAATACGCCGGTGCCTGCCATTTTTTCCAGGACGCCGCGCGGCGACACCCCCCTGGCGTATCGCCGGGATGGCCCTTATGTCGTGGTGTCGGGCGTCTGGCCGGCGCTGGTCTTGCGCGGCGGCCATCTGCAAAGCTTTGTCGAACGCCTCCCGCCACGGGACGAAGCCGTGTCCGCCGTCTCCGACGCGGACCCAGGCGGCCCCGCGCCCGTGGCGGCGCCGTCGGCGGTTGCCGCCGTTGCCCTGGATGCCGATCCCGGAAAAGCCGGGGCGGGCCCGGTAGCGTCGACCGCCCCGGTCGCCGGCGGCATCGCTCCGGCCGCTTCGGCGCGGCCGTTGTCCGCGCCGTCCACGTCGTCGGCGCCATCCATGTCGTCGGCGTCGTCCGCCTCATCGGCTCCCGTGGCTAAGCCAGACACGGTCTATGAGGTCAGCCCGTCGGACCGCAATATCCGTCTGGCGCTTGCCCGATGGGCCAAGGCGGCGGGCTGGACGTTCACGGTCGCGCACTGGGCCGTGGACGTCGACATTCCCATCATAGGTTCGGCCCGGTTCGAAACCGGCTTCAAGCCTTCGGTGCGGGCGTTGCTGGCCTCCACGGAACTGGCCGATCGGCCCTTGCAGGCCTGCTTCTATTCCAACAGCGTGCTGCGCGTCGTATCGTATGCGCAGCCGTGCGATCGCACCGGCAACCGGGCGGGCTCGTCATGAGCAAGGCCTTGCGTGCGCTGCCCGCCATGGCCTGGTGCGTGGTGCTGTCGTCGTGCGCGCTGGCCGGGAAGATCCAGAAGATCACCCAGGCGGCCGATGACGCCCAGGCCCGGATCCAGGCCGGGCACGAGGCATTCGCCAGCGCCGTCACCAGCCGCAAGGCGCGCGAGGCCGCGCAGGATGTCGATCGGCCCTGGATCGCGGGCCGCGCCGTGCCGCTGGCGCGCGACGCCACGCTGCCCCATGCCTTGCGGGCCAATGTGCATACCACCATGCTGTTTGCCGACGGCCCCGTCGATCTTGGCGGCGCCGCGCAGCGTATCACGGCCGTGACGTCCATTCCGGTGTTCGTCCGCCCCGATGCGATGCTGCCGATAGAGCGGTTCCAGCCCAGGCTGTCCGCGGGCGCGCCCGCGGCGTCCCAGCCCCAGGCGGGCGCTCGTGCGACGGTGGTGCTCTCGGGCGGCCCGCAACCCCTGTCCGCCATCCTCGACCGCATCGGTGCGCGCCTGGGCGTGCGCTGGCGCTACCGGGACGGGCGCATCGTCTTCTATCGCACCGACACCAGGGTGTTCGATGTCCGGGCGTTGACGCTCAACGCCAGCGCCGAGGCGTCGCTGGGACTGGAGAGCGGCGGGAAATCGGCCGGCTTCGTCAGCAGTTCCCGCACCCGCCTGGCGGGAGGAGAGCAAGACCCCATGAAGGCGGCCAAGGCGCGCCTGGCGCCTTTCCTGTCGCAGGCCGGCATACTGGTGGCCGAGGCCGGCGCGGGCTCTTCGGTGGTCGTCACCGACGTGCCCGAGGTGCTGGAGCGCATCGCGGCCTACATCGAAAAAGAAAACCGGGCCCTGACGCGCCGTGTCCGCCTGGTGTTCGAGGAAGTGACGGTGGCGGCCGAGGACAGCGCCGAGGCCGGCATAGACTGGAACCTGGTGTTCTCCAGCGCCAGCATGGCCGCGACCGTGTCGGTGGCCGGCGCTCCCTTGAACGAGGCCGCCTCGCTGGGCATCGGCGTGAGCAGCGGTCCGTTCAATGGTTCCGAGGCGATAGTCAGGGCGTTGAGCAAAGTGGGCCGAATCGTGCGCCGCAGCAGCGTGCCGGTCCTGACTTTGAACCGCAGGCCCGTCACGCACGCGGTGCGCACGACGTTTTCGTACATAGACCAGATACAGACCACCGCGCTGGCCACGGGCACGGGCGCGGCCATTCCCTCGGTCTCGGTCAGCCAGAAGGACGAAACGGTGGGGTCGCTGCTGACGCTGCTTCCCGACGCCCAGGGCAATGGCCAGATACTGCTTTCCGTGGCCTACGACAACACAGTGGCCCAGCCGCTGAAATCGGTCACGTTCGGCGACAAGGAAAACCCGCTGCAACTGCAGCAGATCACCATAGATGGCAACGGGACGGTGCAGCAGGTATTGCTGCTGCCCGGCCAGCCCCTGGTGGTATCCGGGTTCGACCGCGTCCAGGACCAGGCCGAAGGCAGGCGCCTGGGCCCGGGGATTCCAGCCATCCTGGGCGGCAGCGACCAGGCGTCGACCCAACGCCTGATGACGATCGTCATTATTTCGGCGCAGGTCGAAGATGATTTATAGAAAAGGGCCCGCATGGATCAACTGCTGATTCTGCCGTCGCAGGACGGGGCACTGGTGTTTGGAATGGACTGGCTGCCGCTGATAGGCCGCCGCGCCGAACGCGCCGCGTACCGCATCGCCCGCCAGCACAAGGCCACGCATCTGGCGCTGGAAGGCCCTGGCGCCGCCGCCGTGGGGCTGGCGGCCGTGCCGCCCGCCAGAGCGCATCGCGGCAAGACGCTGCATTCCGCGGCCCAGGGCATGGCCGGTCTTTTTCCGACGGGCACCGTGGCCATGCTGATCCAGGTCCAGCCGGGGGCGTTCTGGGTCGTGGCCATCCACGAGGGGGCCGTGATTGCCGGCACCGACAGGCTGTACGACGCATCGGCCCGGGCGCGCGCCGCCCTGGCCGATCTGAAGCAGGCATTTCCCCATCTGCGGGTGCTGGGGGACGGGCAGGCGCCCGATGCGCCGGATCTGCAGGCCATACGCGGCGCCGGTACCGCGCAGTCGCGGCTGCTTCGGGTCGGGGCCAGAAGACCGATGCTGCCGGCGCCTTTGCAGTGGTTCGGACTGGCGCTGGTGCTTGTCCTGCTGGCGCCGCGGCTTTGGGCGCTGGCGACCGGCTGGGGCCCCGGCCGGCCGGAGGCGGCCGAACGGCCCGATCCCGTCGCCGCCTGGCGCCAGGCGATGCTGGCCACCGCCCGCACGCATGTCGTGCACGGCATCGCGGGGACGCGGCAGGTGCTGGAGGCTCTGTACGAGTTGCCTGTCCAGGTTGCCGGATGGTCGCTGGCCGGGGCGCAATGCCTGGCCGATGGACGCACCTGGCGCTGCCAGGCGGATTACAGGCGCACGGCCCCCGATGCCAGCAACGACTCTTTCCTGGGCGGCGTTCCCGGACACTGGCGGGTCGGGTTCGCGTCCATGGATCTGGCCCGCCCCGGCTGGGAATTTCCATCCGGGGCCACCGGCCTGGACCGGCATGTTCCCGACAGCGTCGGCCACAACGACCGGTACCTGCTTAGCCGCCTGCAGGCGATTTCTCCCGCGTTCACCCAGTTGCAGCTTGGCAAGTCCGCGGCTCTTGCCGTCGCGTCTCCGCGTGATGGGCATGGCGTCGAAATACCGCGCCCCGCCCAGGTGCCGCGCTATTTCAGGCGCGCGGTCCGCATCAAGGGGCCTTTGCGCTCGGCCAGCCTGTTGCCGCCGCATGCCGCCTCCATGCGTTGGGAAAAAATCGGGATCGTGCTTGGCGATGCGCGCCAGGCCACGCTCAAGACCAGTCGAATCATGATTTCTTTCGAGGGAGCCCTGTATGAAGTCGAATCGTCGCATCGAACGCATCATGACCAGCCGGCCGATAGCGTGTCGGCGCGTTCCGCAACCGGGCCGCGGGCCGTATCGAAGCCGTCATAGAATCCGCCTGGCTTCGGCCGTTGTCCTGGGCGTGGCGGCGTGCTTGCCGCATTGGGCGCCGGCACAGGACGGCCAGGGCGATCCGGCCGCCGACAGGATGTCGGTGCGCGAACTGATGCGCCTGGACGCGGCGCAGGCATTGGATCATGCCAGGCAAGGGTTTGCGGCCCGGCCCAGGGACCAGGCCGCCGTCACGCAAAGCGGCGAGCTGCAACTGCTGGCGATCTACGGCGTGGGCAAGAAATTGCTGGCCCGGATACGGCATGGCGATCGGACCTTCTTGTATATTCGCGGCAACGCGCTGCCGGTCGGTGTCAAGGCGGACCGGAGCCAGAGCGTTTTTCGCCTGATGGGCATATCCAGTTCCTGCGTCGAGCTGGCGCGCGCCGAGAAAGCCCGCACCTTGTGCCTGCACCCTTCGCTATGGTCGGGGGGCTGACGATGTGGCCGTCCTTCAGGCATTCCGCGCCGCCGGCCTTGCCGCCGGCGGGCACGGTCCGCTTCGATTCGTCGCGCGCCGTGACGCTGGCGGGCACCGACGATCTGCTGGCGCTGGAGCCGGCTTTCCTGCGGCCGCTGCACGACGAACTGGATGTCGATGCGCTGGCGGGGCGTTTGTGTCCGGTGCTTCTGGCGGACCATTCCGTGGCCATCTTTGCCCTGGCCGAGCATGTGGGCAGCGACCAGGCCGACGAGCTGGTCCGGCGGATAGGGCGGCATGGCTATCGCCTGGCCGAGCCGCAGCGCTATGTCCTGGCGGCCCCATTGCTGCTGGCCATTGCGCGCCGCCAGGTGACGGCGCATTCGCTGCGCAGCCAAAGCGCGAAAGACCGCGAATATTCCAGGACGGCGCTGGCCGACGCCTTCCAGGACCTGGTCGAGTGGGGCGTGCGCAATGGCGCCAGCGACATGCATCTGAACGTGCGGCTCGACGAGGCCGAATCCGAGGTTCGATACACGGTGGGCGGGCGCTACGTGGCGCCCGAACGGTTCCGCCGCATGCCCACCAGCACCTTGATGGATATTCTGGCCGTGGCCTGGATGGACATACGCGGCGGCAACGGCGCGGTGTTCGATCCGGCGATCGAGCAGCAGGGGCGTTTGTCGCGGTGCGTGGACGGACGCGCGATCGTGTTGCGCTGGGCCTCGCTTGCCGCCGATCGCGGCCCCAGCGTCTGCCTGCGCCTGCTCGAACGCGAGGCCTCGGCCTCTTGCACCACGCTGCGGGACCTGGGCTACCTGCCCGGGCAGATCGATGTCATCGAGCGGGCGACGCTCTCCGAAGGCGGGGCCGTCGTCCTGTCGGGGACCGTGGGATCGGGAAAATCGACCACGCTGGCGGCCCTGATCGCCGATGTGCCCGAGCACCGGAAAGTCATCACCATTGAAGATCCGGTCGAATACGTTATTCCCCGCGCCATCCAGAATACCGTCGCGCGCGACTCGGCCGCGGCGGCGGGCCGGACGTACGCGGACAAGTTGATGGCGATCAAGCGCTCGGCGATGACGGACGTGCTGCTGGGCGAGATCCGCGACCGTGAAACCGGACGCGCCTTCATGGACCTGGCCGGCTCCGGGATCAATCTGTACACCACGGTGCATGCGCCAAGCGCCGCCCTGGTGGGCGAGAGGCTGGCGTCGGATTTCATCGGCGTATCCCGCGATTTCCTGGGCACCCCCGGCATCCTGAAGCTGATCGTGCATCAGGCGCTGCTGCCCAGACTGTGCCCTCATTGCGCGTTGCCGGCGGCGTCGCTGCTGGACGGCGCCGCCACGGCCCGGGGCAGGCATGCCGACGGGAAGTACTGGTGTGCCTGGCTCGAACGCATCCAGCGGCTGTATGCGCGGCCGGTAGAGGTCTTGCGCGTGCGCAACCCGCGCGGGTGCGTCCAGTGTCGCAACCCACAGGCGCCGCAGCTTGACGGCTACGACGGCAGGACGGTGGCGGCCGAATGCCTGGAGCCCGGATGGGAGCCGGGTTTTCTCGACCGCGTGCGTCTTGGCGAGCCCGGCATGGACGCCGGGACGCCGATCGGCGGGGGCGGGCAGGGCGGCGGCCTGGCCATGGACGACGCCGTTTGCAAGGCCTTCCTGGGAAAGATAGACCCCAGGGACATAGAGCCGCGTTTCTGCGCGTTCGAGACGCTGGAGCACCGGCATGCCGGCGACGGCCCGGGCTTGAGGGTGATCGCATGATGCCGGCCGTGCTTGCCTCGCGTATTCACGATGCGTTCGAGCGCATCCGTTTCGCGCTGGACCGGCACCGGTTCGGCCCCGTGCGCGCCGATTATTACGACTATCTGGCCGCGCTGATGGATGCCACGCAGGGGCGCAGGACGATCAAGGACATCTTCCGCCAGGACATGAGCCGATACGGGATGGATTCGGTGCGGGGCCGGTTGTCGCGGCACTGGTTCGCGGCGTATCAGCGCAGCGGCGGCGATCTGTATTCCACCTGGTCGGGCAGTCTGCCGCAGGCCGAACTCAATCTCATCCGCGCGGCCCAGTTCGTGGGCAACGATCCCCTGGTCGGCACGCTGCGGGAACTGGCCGGCGTCTTGCGCCTGATGATCCGGGCCAGGGCGATCCTGAGTGCGACGCTATGGTCCGCGGCGGCGGCGCTGGCGGTGCTGCTGTCGATGCTGCTGGCGGTGCCGGCGTTCACCGTGCCCAGGCTGATGCAAACGTTCTACGCGGTGCCCGCCGAATACTACGGCGGGTTGACCCGGGCGCTGTTGCGGATGTCCGAAGCCATAGGCCGGCAGTGGCCGCTGGCCCTGGTGTTGGCGGCGGGCGCGGGCGCGCTGGTGTGGTGGTCTTTGCCGAATTTGTGCGGCCCGCTCAGGATGAAGCTGGAATCGATCGCCATCTGGCGCATTTACCGCTACGTCCACACCCTGCAGTTCTTCTCGGCGCTGAACATCGTGCTGATGCGCCAGGGCGCAAGCTCGACCCAGTTGCGTACCGCGCTGTGGCTGCAGAAAGCCGGCGCGTCGCGATGGCAGCTTTGGCATATCGACGCCATGCTCGGCCGTGTCGATACGGGCCTGACCGGGGCGGGCACGTTCGATACCGGGCTGCTGGATCGCGACCTGTTCTGGTTCCTGGCCGATACGGTCATGGCGCGGGGCTTGTCCGCCGGGCTGGCGCTGACGCGACAGCGCCTCGAGGCGCGCGTGCTGCATGAAGTGGCGGCCAGGGCCGTGCGCCTGCGCTGGTGCCTGCTGCTGTTCGCCGTGGCGTGCCTGCTGGGCCTTGGCATGTGGCATTACGCCGTCATCGACGAATTGCGCCGTTCTCTCATGCTTTTTTACGCAAGCCAATAAGGGTCTTGCCGTCCATCCCAAGGAGCAGCGAATGTACATCCTATTTTTCGGCAAACACGCTCAGTTGCGGCATCAGCGCGGTTTCTCCCTGATCGAAGTATCCATCGTCACGGCCATAGTCCTGCTGCTGGCGATCATCGGCATTCCGGCCATCGGCGGCTATGTCGTCGAGAACAAAGTGCCCAAGGTGGGCGAAGAGCTGGCCCGGTTCATTCTCCAGGTCAAAGTCAACGCACCCAACGGATCCTCGCAGCCCTACGCCGACATCGACACCGAGCATTTTGCGAACCTGGTGCGCGATTCCAGCATTTTTTCGGTATCGGGATCGGGGTCCGGCACCCAGGTCCTGCATGGGCTGGGCAGCGAAGGCCGTGTCGTGGTCGCGCCCGATGGCTCCGGCGATGCGTTTTCCATCTCGCTGTCGAACGTGAACCATGCCGCGTGCCCGGCCATCGCTTCGGTCATGCAAAGAGTGGTCGATTCGATTACGGTCGCCGCCGACGGGCAGGCCGCCGCGACGGTCAAGGATGCGGCCACGCCCTACAGCGCGTTGACCACCGAGTCCAAGTGCGTCAAGGGCGACCTGAACACGTTCGTCTTTATCGCCAGCTAGGGGCGGGCCGTGTCGGGTCAACGCGGTTTCGCCCTGCTCGAGCTGATCGTCGCGGCATTGATCGCCACGTTGCTGGCGGTCTGGGGCGCGGGCACCATCGCGCACCGGCTGGCCGACGCGCGCGCCCAGGCCGTGGCGGTATGGATGCTGGCGGTCAGGGATGGCGTGCGGGCCTACATCCTGCGTCATGGCGGCGACATGGCGCAGGCCCTGGATTCCGATGCGCTGGCCACCCATGGCTATCATGACTGGCAAAAACCGACCCTGGCCGAAATGAAGGCGCAAGGGCTGCTGTCGCAAGGGTTTCCGGAATACGGGGCCGGCGCCCTGCCGGTGGCAATCCAGTTGCTGCCCGGCCCCGGCTGCCCGGGAGCCGGATGTGTCGTCCAGGCCTTGGTCCATAGCGCACGGCCCATGCTGCACAAGCCATCGGGGCGTGTCGACGAGCAGCTGATCGCCCAGTGGCTGCTGGCCGCCGGGGGTGCGGGCGGGGTGGTGTCGCGGCGGGAGCCCGCCAAGGTGGTGGGCGCGGCTTTCGGCTTTCCCAATCCGCCGGTCGCCGGCGCGCCGGCGCTGCCGGTGGGCACGATCGCCATGGCCGTGACGGCCGAACAACTCGCCGGCGCCGCGTTTTTACGCGTGCGCGACGACCGGAATCCGGATTTCCAGGGGTCGGCCTCGGTGCGGGAAGACATTGACGCCGGGCAGTCGGTTTCCGCTGGCCAGTACCTGTATATCGAGTCCCGGCACGATATCCTGTCCCCCTGCCAGCAGGAGGGCGCCATCGCCACCGGAAACCGGCGCGGGCTGGTGGTGTGCCAGCAGGGCGCCTGGCGTTCGGCGGGATTTCATGGCGGCGGTTTTTCCACCAACAACCTGTACGGGTGCCAGGCCGCCAACGGCAGTTCGACCGCGAATCCGGTCACCGGAGGCTGCAGTTGCCCCGTGGGCTACGCCATGGTCAGCATTTCCGATAGCGGCGATAACGCGGCGCCCTGGGGCCGCACGCGCGGCTTCCTGTGCCTGGGATGACCCCGGACCGCCTGGCCGGATCGGCGCGCCCCTATCCTCTATAATCGTACGTTACCCATTTAACCTGCGTCTTTCGTAATGAAAACCTCCGAGATCCGTCAAAAGTTTTTGTCCTTCTTTGAAGCCAGAGGGCATCAGGTCGTGCCGTCGTCGTCCCTGGTCCCGGCCAATGATCCGACGCTGCTTTTCACCAACTCCGGCATGGTCCAGTTCAAGGACGTGTTCACGGGAAAGGAAACCCGCTCGTACAGCCGCGCGACCACGTCGCAGCGATGCGTGCGCGCCGGCGGCAAGCACAACGACCTGGAAAACGTCGGGTATACCGCGCGCCACCACACGTTCTTCGAAATGCTGGGCAATTTCAGCTTCGGCGACTATTTCAAAAACGAAGCCATCAAGAACGCCTGGGAACTGCTGACCTCGGTGTATGGGCTGCCTGCCGAAAAACTGTGGGTGACGGTCTATCACGAAGACGACGAGGCCTACGACATATGGGCCCGCGAAATCGGCGTGCCGGCCGATCGCATCATACGGATAGGCGATAACAAGGGCGCGCGGTACGCGTCGGACAACTTCTGGCAGATGGCCGACACCGGCCCTTGCGGCCCGTGTTCGGAAATCTTCTACGATCATGGCCCGGAAATATGGGGAGGGCCTCCGGGCTCGCCCGAAGAAGACGGCGACCGCTATATCGAGATCTGGAACCTGGTGTTCATGCAGTTCGAGCGCGATGCCCAGGGCAACATGCCGCGCCTGCCCAAGCCCTGCGTCGACACCGGCATGGGGCTGGAGCGCATCGCCGCCGTGCTCCAGCACGTGCATTCCAATTATGACATCGATCTGTTCCAGAACCTGATCAGGGCGGCCGCGCGGGAAACGGGCACCACCGACCTGGCGAACAACTCGCTGAAAGTCATCGCCGATCACATACGCGCCTGCAGCTTTCTTATCGTCGACGGCGTCATCCCCGGCAACGAGGGCCGGGGCTATGTGTTGCGCCGCATTGTGCGCCGGGCGCTGCGCCACGGCCACAAGCTGGGCCAGAACGGCGTGTTCTTCCACCGCCTGGTGGCGGACCTGGTCGCGGAGATGGGCGCGGCCTATCCGGAACTGGCGCGCAGCCAGTCGCGCGTCGAACAGGTGCTGCGGCAGGAAGAAGAGCGCTTCAGCGAAACCCTTGAAAACGGCCTCAGAATCCTGGAATCGGCGCTGGCCGACATGCCGGCCGATGGCGTGCTCGATGGCGATACCTTGTTCACGCTTTACGACACCTACGGTTTCCCGGTGGACCTTACCGCCGACATCTGTCGCGAACGCAAGGTTCGCGTCGACCTGGAAGGGTTCGACCGGGCCATGGAGCGCCAGCGCAGCCAGGCGCGCGCGGCGGGGAAATTCAAGGCCGCCGGGGGCATTAGCTACCAGGGCGAGGCAACGCGTTTCAACGGCTACGACCACCTGCAAGGCCAGGGACGCGTCACCGGCTTGTACGTGGGCGGCTCGGCGGTCGATACGGTGACGGCGGGCCAGGATGCCATCGTCGTTCTGGACGCCACCCCGTTCTATGCCGAATCGGGCGGGCAGGTCGGCGACACGGGCCAGTTGCTGGCCGATGGCGTGCGCTTCGCCGTCAACGACACTCAGAAAATACAAAGCGACGTCTTCGGCCACCACGGCACGCTGCTCGAGGGCTCGCTTCGGGTGGGCGATCCGCTCGACGCCCAGGTCGATGCCGCGCGCCGCGCGCGCACCATGCGCAACCACTCCGCTACCCACCTCATGCACAAGGCGCTGCGCCAGGTGCTGGGGGGACACGTGCAGCAGCGCGGTTCGCTGGTCGACCCGGAAAAGACCCGGTTCGACTTTGCGCACGACGCGCCCGTGACGGCGCAACAGATCGCCCAGGTCGAACGCATAGTCAACGAGCAGGTCCTGGCCAACCAGGCGGTCGATACCCGCGTCATGCCGTACGACGAGGCGGTCACGGGCGGCGCCATGGCGCTGTTCGGCGAAAAATACGGCGATACGGTGCGTGTGCTCGATATCGGCTTCTCGCGCGAATTATGCGGCGGCACGCACGTCGCCCGCACCGGCGACATCGGGTTGTTCAAGATCCTGTCCGAAAGCGGCGTGGCCGCGGGCGTGCGCCGCGTCGAAGCCGTCACGGGCGACAACGCCCTGGCCTGGGCGCAGCAGACCAGCGATACCCTGGCGCACGCGGCCGGCCAGCTCAAGACCCAGCCGGCCGAGATCGTCGAGCGCATAGCGCAGTTGCAGACGCAGATCAAGGGGCTGGAACACGATCTGGACCAGGCCAAAACCCGCCTGGCCGTCGCCGCCGGCAACGACCTGGCCGACCAGGCCATCGCGCTGGACGGCGACGCCAAGCTGCTGGTCGGCACCCTGGCCGGCACCGATCCCAAAGTGCTGCGCGGCATGGTCGATCAATTGAAGGACAAGCTGAAATCGGCGATCGTCCTGCTCTCGACCGATGCCGGGGGCCGGATCAGCCTGGTCGCCGGGGTTACTCCCGACCTTTCTTCCCGCGTCAAGGCGGGAGACCTGGTGGGCATGGTGGCGGGACAGATCGGCGGCAAAGGCGGCGGACGCCCTGAAATGGCCATGGGCGGCGGGGTCGACGCGCAGGCCTTGCCCCACGCCGTGGCCGGCGTCGAAGCGTGGGTACGTGAGCGGCTGGCCTGATTCACGATCATAGGAACGATCATGACCGACAACGCCGACCGCGCGACCGCGCCTCACGCCGATATGGAAGTCGACGCGTCAGGCCTGAAGTGCCCCCTGCCTATTTTGCGGGCCAAGAAGGCCCTGGCGCAGCTGGGCGGCGGGCAGGTGCTGAAAGTCATCACGACCGACACGCATGCTTCCCGCGATTTCCAGGCTTTCGCGCGGCAGACGGGCAATACCTTGCTTGCCCAGATCCAGGCGGAGGATCGCGTCGAGCATTATCTGGCCCGCCGCTTGTGACTTTTCGATCAGGCGCCGTGTTTGTTTACAGATCCGGTTTGCCTTGTTAGCATTAAAAATGCTAGAATCTTTTGTTTTTTACAACATTTTCAAAGGATTACCTATGGTGGTGGTTCGTTTGGCCCGCGGTGGCTCGAAGAAGCGTCCGTTTTACAACGTAGTGGCAACCGATTCGCGCAATCGCCGTGACGGCCGTTTTATTGAGCGCGTGGGCTTTTACAACCCGGTCGCCAACGAAGGCCAGGAAAATCTGCGGCTGTCGGTCGATCGCGTCCAATACTGGACCGATAACGGCGCGCAGCTTTCGCCTGCCGTGACGCGCCTGGTCAAGGAATACGCCGCGAAGGCGGAATCCTCGGCGAAAGCCGCTGTCTGATTGCAAGGCCGCGGCGCGCCATATTCAGCCGGCAGGTTCGATCGTGCCCGACGCCGAAAGCGCGATGGCGCCTGACGAACAGGTTGAACTGGGGCGCGTGGTCTCGGCTTATGGGGTGAAAGGCTGGGTCAAGATCCAGCCGTATTCCGTGCAGGCCGATGTATTGCTGAAAGCCGATGTATGGCGCCTGGAAGCGCCCGTGTCTCGCCAGAGCGCGGGCGCTTTGTCGCGCGGGTCGTCGATGAAGGTGCTAGCCGCGCGCCGCCAGGGCTCGACGATCGTCGCCAGTCTGGATGCCGTGACCGATCGTACGCAGGCCGAGCTCCTGAAAGGCTGTACGGTCTGGGTGTCGCGCGCCCTGTTTCCTCCCACCGAGCCCGACGAGTATTACTGGGTCGACCTGATCGGTTGCGAGCTATGGGGGGAACGCGACGGCGCGCCCGAGCTCATTGGCAAAGTCGTCGATGTCCTCGATAATGGGGCGCACGCGCTGTTGCGCGTTGCGCGCGTCTCGGCGCGGGACGACGGGGGCCGCCCCATCGAGATCCTGGTGCCGTTCGTCAGCGCCCATGTCCATGGCGTCGATCTGGCCAACAAGCGGCTGACCAGCAACTGGCCGGTCGAATTCTGAACACGCGTACGCATGCGCTTTGACGTTCTCACTCTGTTTCCGGAAATGTTCGATGCCGTCCGCGCGCAGGGCGTGACCGGCCGCGCCCGCGTCCAGGGCATCTGGTCCCTGGCCCTTTGGAATCCGCGGGACTACACCTGCGATGTCCACAGAACGGTCGACGACCGGCCTTATGGCGGCGGCCCGGGCATGGTGATGATGGCCGAGCCGCTGGAAAAGGCGTTGTCGGCGGCCAGGGCGCAGCGCCTGGCCGCAGGCGGCGACGCCGCGGAACCGCCGGTCATCCTCATGAGCCCCACGGGCCGGCGCTTCGACCAGGAGCGGGCGGGGCAGCTGGTCGCCAGCCGCGGCGCCATCCTGATTTGCGGACGCTACGAAGGCGTGGACCAGCGGTTCATCGATCGCTGCGTCACGGAAGAAGTGTCCATGGGCGATTTCGTGTTGTCGGGGGGGGAAATCCCCGCCATGGCCATGATGGACAGCGCCGTGCGCCTGCTTCCGGGGGTGCTCAACGACGCGGAGTCGGCGCTGCAGGATTCCTTCAACGTCGCCGTGACGGGTTTGCTGGACAGTCCGCACTACACCCGGCCGGAAGAATATCTCGATCAGGCCGTGCCGGCGGAACTGCTCTCGGGCCACCACGCCAATATCGCCGTCTGGCGCAGACGGCAGTCGCTGCGCCTGACGGCGCTGCGCCGGCCCGACCTCATCGGCCGGGCGCGCGCACGCGGGCTGCTCTCGCCGCAGGACGAGCAGTTCCTGCGGCAGCTGGATCAACCACCCGCCGACAAACCCTAAGCCAGCCTGTCGAACTGCCGCTTCACTTTCTCGAGCGTTTCGGTGAACTGGGCGGCGCGGGTCTTTTCCTGCTCGACCACGGCGGCCGGGGCGCGCTCGACGAAGCTGGGATTGGCCAGTTTCGCGCGGGCCTTGGCGATTTCAGCCTGCAGCCGGTCCATTTCCTTGTCCAGGCGGGCGCGCTCGGCGGCCGCGTCGATTTCCACGTGCAGCATCAATTGCGTGTCGCCCACCACTTGCACCGGCGCGCCCACGTCGGGCAGTTGCGCTTCGATCCTGACGTCGCTGAGCTTGGCCAGGGCGGCAAGATAGGGCGTATTGGCCGTCAGCACGTCGCGGTCGCCCTGGGCGATCAACGGCACGCGCACGGCGGGCGACAGGTTCATTTCGCCGCGCAAGGCCCGGATGGCTTCGGCCTGGGCCTTGAGCCGGGCCACCTGCGCCTCGGCGTGCGCGTCGATCAGATCGGGATTGGCCCTGGGATAGGGCTGGATGCAGATGCTGGTTTCTTCGTCCGCGCGGCGCTTGCCCGCGTCGAGCGCCACTTTTTGCCAGAGCTCTTCGGTGACGAACGGAATGATGGGATGCGCCATGCGCAGCAGCGCTTCGAGCACCCGGATCAGGGTGCGGCGGGTGCCGTGCTGCGCCTGTGGCGAGCCGTGCTGGATCTGCACCTTGGCCAGCTCCAGGTACCAGTCGCAGTATTCATCCCATATGAAGTGGTACAGCGCATTGGCGATATTGTCGAAGCGGTATTCCGCGAAGCCGCGCTCCACGTCGCTTTCCAGGCGCTGCAGCTGGCTGATGATCCATCGGTCCGCGAACGACAGCACGCCCTTGTCGGCGCCGGTCAGGTCGTGGCCCTGGGTGTTCATCAGGACGAACCGGGTGGCGTTCCACAGCTTGTTGCAGAAGTTGCGATACCCCTCGCAGCGCTTCAGGTCGAAGTTGATGTTGCGGCCCAGAGTGGCGTAGGCCGCCATGGTGAAGCGCAGGGCGTCGGTGCCGTAGGCCGGAAACCCCTGGGGGTAGTCCTGGCGGGTCTTCTTGCGGATGACGGCGGCCTGCCTGGGGTTCATCAGCCCCGTGGTGCGTTTCTCCAGCAGGGCGTCCAGGGCAATGCCGTCGATCAAATCGACCGGGTCTATGGTATTGCCCTTGGACTTGCTCATCTTCTTGCCTTCCATGTCGCATATCAGGCCATGGACGTAGACTGTCTTGAAGGGCACCTGCCCGGTCATGTGCATGCTGGTCATGACCATGCGCGCGACCCAGAAGAAAATGATGTCGAAACCCGTGACCAGCACGCTGGACGGCAGATACCTCTGCAGGTCGGGGGTTTGTTCGGGCCAGCCCAGGTCGGTGAAGGGCACCAGCGCCGACGAAAACCAGGTGTCGAGCACGTCTTCGTCGCGCACCAGCGGCCCGGCCACGCCCGCGGCGGCGGCCTTGTCCCGGGCCTCGGCCTCGTTGCGGGCCACGATGATCTGTCCGTCCGGGGCGTACCAAGCCGGAATCTGGTGGCCCCACCAAAGCTGGCGCGAAATGCACCAGTCCTGGATTTTCTCGAGCCACTGGTTGTACGTGGTGGTCCAGTTCTCGGGGTAGAACTTGATGCGGCCGTCGGCCACGACCTCCAGGGCCACGTCGGTGATGCTGCGGCCCGGATGCAGACTGTCCTGCGGGGCGGGCTTGCTCATGGCGACGAACCACTGATTGGTCAGCATGGGTTCGATCACCGTGCCCGTGCGGTCGCCGCGCGGCACCATCAGCTTGTGCGGCTTGACGCCTTGCAGGGCGCCTTGCGCGTCCAGGTCGGCCACGATCTTCTTGCGCGCCTCGAAGCGGTCCAGGCCGCGATAGGCGGCGGGGCAGTCCTCGCTGATCCGGGCATCCAGCGTCAGCACGCTGATGGTCTCCAGGCCGTGGCGCTGGCCCACCGCGTAATCGTTGAAATCGTGCGCCGGGGTGACCTTGACCGCGCCGGTACCGAATTCCTGGTCGACGTAGCTGTCGGCAATGATGGGGATCTCCCGGTCGGTCAGCGGCAGTTTCACCGTGCCGCCCACTACGCCGGCATAGCGCTCGTCGTCGGGATGCACCATGACGGCCACGTCGCCCAGCATGGTTTCGGGGCGCGTGGTGGCCACCACGATATGAGTCAGCGCGCCCACCGGCGCGGTCAGGGGGTAGCGGATTTCCCACATGAACCCGTCTTCTTCCTCGCTGACGACTTCCAGGTCGGATACGGCGGTGCCCAGGACGGGATCCCAGTTCACCAGTCTTTTGCCGCGGTAGATCAGGCCTTGTTCGTACAGGCGCACGAAAGTCTCGGCCACGCCGCGCGACAGGTTCTCGTCCATGGTGAAGTATTCGCGCGACCAGTCGGCCGAAGAGCCCAGCCTGCGGAATTGTTCGGTGATGGCGCTGCCCGATTTCTGCTTCCATTCCCAGACTTTTTCCACGAATTTTTCCCGGCCCAGGTCGTGGCGCGAGGTATCCGCCGCATCGAGCTGGCGCTCGACCACGATCTGCGTGGCGATGCCGGCGTGGTCGGTTCCGGGAATGAACACGGTGTCGTCGCCGCGCATGCGGTGATAGCGCACCAGGCCGTCCATGACGGTCTGGTTGAAGGCGTGCCCCATGTGCAGGGTACCGGTCACATTGGGCGGCGGGAACTGGATGACGAAAGGCCGGCTTTCGACCCCTGCGGCGGGCGCCACATGCCGGCCCGCCTGGAAGTAGCCGCGCCGTTCCCACTGGGCATACCAGCGTGATTCGATGTCGTGCGGTTCAAAGCTTTTGGTTAATTGAGCTGGCTCTTCAATGGGCTCGTTCTGCGGGGAGGAAGTGGTCATGGGCGTAACTGTATCAAAGCCGCTATTTTAAGACGCGGCAGTCCGTGATTGGCATGTTAAAATGCCGGATTAACAAAAACTTCGTCGAAGTTATTGTTTTTATTGAAAAAACCACTTTCGCAATTTTGGTTTTTTGCTTTGGCTCGCCAATGCGGCTTGTCTTTGTCGCGCCCGTGCCCGATGGCAAAAGCGCGAAAAGACATAAAGAAAACGCAAAAGAAGGCGTAAAAGCGAAAACCGCTGATATATTTTTTGGATTTTACATGGCTATCGAACGCACCCTTTCCATCATCAAACCCGACGCAGTGGCCAAGAACGTCATCGGCCAGATCGTCGCGCGCTTCGAGCAGGCCGGCCTGAAGGTCGTCGCCGCTCGCCTGCAGCAGCTGTCGCGTTCGGATGCGGAACGCTTTTACGCCGTACACAAAGAACGTCCGTTCTATCGCGACCTGGTCGATTTCATGGTGTCGGGTCCCGTGTTCGTCCAGGTCCTGGAAGGTGAAAACGCCATCCAGAAGAATCGCGACCTGATGGGCGCCACCGATCCCAAGAAGGCCGAGCCCGGCACCATTCGCGCCGACTTCGCCGACAGCATCGACGCCAATGCCGTGCATGGCTCGGACGCGGCCCAGACCGCGGCGACCGAAGTCGCGTTCTTCTTTCCCGAATACGCCATCGTCAGCCGCTGATCCACAGCGGCCCATTCAACGCTTTTTACCTTATATCGCATTGCTGCCATGCCGACCGTAGTCGAACCGATCAATCTGCTGGGCCTCGATGGCGCCGCTCTCACCGACCTGGTCGGCCAGTGGGGCAGCAAGCCGTTTCGCGCCCGGCAGCTCGAGCGCTGGATACACCAGCGCAGCGCGGATTCGTTCGACCAGATGACGGACCTGGCGCGCGATCTGCGCCAGAAGCTGTCGCAACGCTGCTCCATCCATGCTCCCGGAGTGCTCAGCGAACACCGGTCCGTCGACGGCACACGCAAGTGGCTGTTCGACGTGGGACGCAATAATGCGGTGGAAACGGTCTTCATCCCCGAAGACGACCGGGGCACGCTGTGCATTTCCAGCCAGGCCGGGTGCACGGTGGCCTGCCCGTTCTGCTCCACGGGGTATCAGGGGTTCAACCGCAACCTGACGACGGCCGAGATCATCGGGCAGCTGTGGCACGCCAGGCGCGCGCTGCAGGCCGACGCCGATGGCGACGATCCGGCCCGGGGCGCGGGGGCGCCGCCGCGCGTCATCAGCAACGTGGTCATGATGGGCATGGGCGAGCCCCTGCTCAATTATGGCCAGGTGCTTGGCGCGTTGCGCCTGATGCTCGACGATAACGCCTATGGCCTGTCGCGCCGCCGGGTCACCGTCTCGACTTCCGGGGTCGTGCCCATGATCGACCGCCTGGCGCAAGACTGCCCGGTGGCCCTGGCCGTGTCGCTGCATGCGCCCAACGACGCCTTGCGCGATCGCCTGGTGCCGCTGAACCGCAAATATCCGCTGGCCGAACTGCTTGCCGCGTGCAATCGCTACCTGGATCACGCGCCACGCGATTTCATCACCTTCGAATACATCATGCTCGACGGGGTCAACGACGGCGACGACCATGCGCGCCAGCTGCTCGACGTCGCCAAGCAGGTGCGGTGCAAATTCAATCTGATACCGTTCAACCCGTTTCCGCAATCGGGCCTGAAGCGCTCGCCGGCGGCGCGCGTGCGCCTGTTCGCCCAGCGCCTGCTGGACGCCGGACTGGTGACCACGGTACGAAAAACCCGGGGAGACGACATCGCGGCGGCATGCGGGCAACTGGCCGGCGATGTGAAAGATCGTACGCGTATCAACGAGCGATTGCCGGATCGCGCGATCATTGCTGGTAACCAGGAGCGTGGATGAATCAACCATTAGCCAACAGATCCGATTCCGACAATGAGCCGTTCTTGTCCCGGCCTTCTCTGGGGCCGGACTCCTACGAAAGCCCGCAGGGAATCGGAGCCACCCTGAAGATGCTGCGCGAGGCCAAGCGCCTTTCCCTGGCCGAAGTCTCCAGCCGGCTGAAATTTTCCGTGCGCCAGTTCGAGGCGCTGGAAAACGAACAATGGGACAACCTGCCCACCGGAGTTTCGCTGCGCGGCTTCGTGCGCAACTACGGGCGCTTCCTCGACGCCGACCCGGACGCGCTGGTCACCATGCTGGACAACCAGGTCGGGCCCACCGGGGTCAAGCCCATTTCCGTGGCCGACGCGCCGTCGCTGGTGGGGGCCGACATGCCCGGGCAGACGGACACCACGTCGCGTTCCTGGGGCTGGCTCGTCGTCATTCTCATTTTGCTGATCGTCGCCGGCTTCTATGCCGCCGAGCGCGGCTGGATACCCCATTCGTGGCTGACTTTCGACTGGCTCAAGTCCCTGAAGAAATGACCTCAGTTCCGGGCTTTGCCGCAGATACCGATGAAGCGCTGCCTGTAGGCGCCGCCGCGCGACGCAAGACGCGCGCCGCCGTGATCCGGTGGGGCGGCCATGCCGTGCGGGTCGGCGGCGACGCGCCCGTCGTGATCCAGTCCATGACCAACACCGACACGGCCGACGCCCAGGCGACGGCCGATCAGGTGCGCGACCTGGCGCGCGCCGGCTCCGAACTCGTGCGCATCACCGTCAACACCCCCGACGCCGCCCGGCAAGTTCCGGCCATACGCGAGAAACTGGACCGCATGGGCGTACCGGTCCCGCTGGTGGGCGACTTCCACTACAACGGACACCGGCTGCTCTCGGAGTTTCCCGATTGCGCCCAGGCCTTGTCGAAATATCGCATCAATCCCGGCAATATGGGCGGGGGCAGGAAGCGCGACGACAACTTCGCGCAGATGATCGAGGTGGCCTGCCGCTACGACAAGCCGGTGCGCATAGGGGTCAACTGGGGCAGCCTGGACCACGAACTGATGGCGCGGATGATGGACGATAACAGCCGCCGCGCCCAGCCCTGGGACGCCCGCGCCGTCATGCGCCAGGCGCTGGTGGTCTCGGCGATTTCCAATGCGCGCCGCGCCGAGGAACTGGGCCTGTCCCCCAACGGCATCATCCTGTCGTGCAAGGTCAGCCATGTCCAGGACCTGATCACCGTCTACAAAGACCTGTCGGCCCGCTGCGATTATCCGCTGCACCTGGGGTTGACCGAGGCCGGCATGGGAAGCAAAGGGGTCGTCGCCTCCACGGCGGGCCTGGCCGTGCTGCTGCAGCAGGGCATTGGCGACACCATCCGTATTTCGCTTACCCCCGAACCGGGCGGCGATCGGGCGCGCGAAGTCATCGTCGCCCAGGAAATCCTGCAAAGCCTGGATCTGCGCGCGTTCACTCCCATGGTCGTGGCGTGTCCGGGCTGCGGGCGCACCAGCAGCACGGTGTTCCAGGAACTCGCGGCCAGCATCCAGGGGTATCTGCGCGATCAGATGCCCGTTTGGAAGTCCCGCTACCCCGGGGTCGAGACCATGAACGTGGCCGTCATGGGCTGCGTGGTCAACGGCCCGGGCGAAAGCCGCCATGCCGATATCGGCATCAGCCTGCCGGGCACGGGGGAAGTGCCTTCGGCTCCGGTCTACGTCGATGGCCAGCGCATCGTTACGCTCAAGGGCGATTCGATAGCGGAAGAATTCCAGGCCATAGTCCAGAACTACGTCGAAAACCGCTATGGCGCAGGCCATGGGCATCACGACGGTTCCTAGCCGAACCTGAATCGCGCCCGCGCAAAACGTCCTGTCCTCGCGGGCCTCAACGAGAATCTCTATGACGCAGTCGTTTCAAAAGGTCCGTGCCCTGACAGGCATGAAAGATGTTCTACCGGATACCAGCGCCCAATGGGAAGGGCTGGAGGCCACCGTGCGCCAGTGGCTGGCAAGCTACGGGTACCGCAATATGCGCACCCCCGTGCTGGAACAGACTCGGCTGTTCACGCGCGGCATCGGCGAAGTGACCGACATCGTCGAAAAAGAAATGTATTCGTTCACCGACTCGCTCAACGACGAGCAGCTGACCATGCGCCCGGAATTCACCGCCGGGATGGTGCGCGCCACGATAGAGCACAACCTTTTGTACGATCGCCCGCACCGGGTCTATGCGATGGGCCCGGTGTTCCGCCACGAACGCCCGCAGCGCGGGCGCTACCGCCAGTTCCATCAGATCGACGTCGAGGCGCTGGGCTTCGCCGGGCCCGACGTGGACGCCGAACTGATCGTCATGCTGGCCAGATTGTGGAAGATGCTGGGCTTGGCCGATGTGCGCCTGGAAATCAATTCCCTGGGCCAGGCCGCCGAGCGGGCGGCGCACCGGGCCGCGCTCGTCGCCTATCTGGAACAGCACCAGTCCGTGCTCGACGATGAAGCGCGCCGCCGCATGTATACCAATCCCCTGCGCATCCTGGACACCAAGAATCCCGCCATGCAGGACCTGGCGGACAATGCGCCCAGGCTGCACGATTTCCTGGGCCCGGAATCGCTGGCGCATTTCGACGGCGTGCGCCAGCGCCTGGACGATGCGAAAATCGCATATCGGATCAATCCGCGCCTGGTGCGCGGGCTGGACTATTACAATCTGACCGTCTTCGAGTGGGTGACCGACCGGCTGGGCACGCAGGGCACGGTCTGCGGCGGCGGCCGCTACGACGGGCTGATCGAGCTTCTGGGCGGCAAGCCGGCGCCGGCCGTGGGGTTCGCCATCGGCGTCGAGCGCCTGCTGGACCTGTGCCAGCAGCAATCCGATGGCGGCGGCCTTGCCGAGTGCCAGGTGTATGTGGCGCATCAATCCGATGCGGCCCAGCGCCAGGCCGCGCAGACGGCCGAAGAACTGCGCGATGCCGGCCTGGATGTGATCGTCCATGCGGGGTCGTCGGGCTTCAAGTCGCAATTCAAGCGCGCCGACGCCAGCGGGGCGGTGGTTGCGGTGATTTTCGGCGATGACGAGCTTGCCGCGCGCACGGCAAGCATAAAATGGCTGCGGCCGGGGAAAATTCCGGCCCAGTCCCAGCAAGAGACGATCCCGCTGGATCGTCTGGTCCAGGAATTGAAACAAAGGGTTTGACGCATGGCATACGACTTGGAAGAACAGGAAAAGCTGGACGCGCTGCGTGCGTGGTGGGACAAGTACGGTACGCTGTGCTCGGTCATCCTATTGGCGGCGGTGATCGCGGTCGTGGGATGGCGCGGCTGGCAGTGGTACCAGGGACACGAGGCCAGCCAGGCCATGGGGTATTTCGAAGCGCTGGAACGCGCGGCGGGGCAGCCGGGCGAAGACGCCGTCGCGCGGGTCAAGGCGGCCAGCCAGACGCTGCGCACCGATTACGCGTCCACGGGCTATGCGTCGCGCGGTGTGCTGGTGGCGGCCCAGGCCCTGGAAAGCCGCAATGACCTCGACGGCGCGAAAGACCAGCTTCAATGGCTGATCAAGAACGACAAGGACCCGGCGCTGGCCGCGCTGGCCAGGCTGCGCCTGGCGGGGGTCCTGCTGCAACAGAAACAGTATGACCAGGCGCTGGCCCAGATACAGACGCCGCCCTCGGCGTTCGCGGCGCTGTACGCCGATCGCCGCGGCGACATCCTGGCCGCCCAGGGCAAGAAGGACGAAGCCAAAAAGGCCTGGACGCAGGCGATCAAAGAACTTGGCCACGATCCGGCCGCCCAGATCGTGCAACTGAAGATCGACGCTTTGAACGGGGCGTGACCATGCGCATCTCTATTGTGTATCGTATTTTGCGCCAGACGCTGCTGGCGCTGGGCGTGGCCGCCCTGGCCGGATGCTCCCTGTTCTCCAGCAGCGATCCCCGTTTCGATCCGGCCCCGCTTACCCAGTATCCGGCGGGCATTTCGATACACAAGGAATGGTCCACGTCCATAGGCAGCGGCAGCGGCGTGGGCTTCATACCCGTCGTGGTCGGGGATTCGGTCTATGCGGCCACGCCCGGCGGGTCGGTGTCCAAGATCGACCTGGGATCGGGCCACGACCAGTGGCAGGCCAGCGCCAAGATGGACTTGTCGGCCGGGGTGGGCTCCGACGGGAACATCACCGCCGTGGCCGCGCCCGATGGCACTGTCATCGCATTCAACGATCAGGGCCACGAGGCATGGCGCGCCAAGGCGACGAGCGAAGTCAATATTCCTCCTACTGTCGGCGATGGCGTCGTGGTGGTGCGCAGCAGCGACTACCGCATCCAGGCCTTTGACGAGGCCACCGGCAATCCTCTGTGGAATGTCCAGCGCCCCGGCCCCGCGCTGGCCCTCAAAACCAATATGCAGATGATTCTGATCCAGGGCATGGTGATTTCAGGCCTGCCCAATGGCAAGCTGATCGTCATCAATGCGCATACGGGCAACGTGCAGTGGGAAGGGTCGGTGTCGGTGTCCCAGGGGGCCACCGATCTGGAGCGCATCAGCGACGTGGTCGGCGAACCGCAGATACAGGGCTCGGTGCTGTGCGGCGTCGCCTACCAGGGACATGTCGCCTGCTTCGATATATCCCAGGGCGGGCGGCCCATGTGGAAGAAGAAGTTCTCCAGCACCACCGGCATGACCACTGACGCGAACCAGGTATACGTTTCGGACCAGCACGACGTCGTGCACGCGTTCGACCTGGCCAGCGGGCACGAAGTCTGGACCCAGTCGGCATTGCGCAATCGCCGCCTGTCCTCGCCCGCGGTGGTCCGCCAGGGCGTCGCCGTGGGCGACCTGAACGGCTATGTTCACTTCCTGTCGCGTACCGATGGTCACCTGCTCGGGCGCATCCAGCTTGGCAGCGACCCCATATTGTCGCCGCTCGTGGCCACCAGCAAGGGCGTGCTCGTGCAGACCGGCAACGGAAATCTTGTCCTGATTGGTGTTAATTGAATCACATCGAACTCAAACCCGTCGTAGCCCTGGTCGGCCGACCGAATGTGGGGAAGTCCACATTGTTCAACCGGCTTACGCGCTCGCGCGCGGCGCTGGTGGCCAATCTTCCGGGTCTGACACGCGACCGCCATTATGGCGAAGGGCGCGTCGGCGGCCGGCCCTATATCGTGGTCGACACGGGCGGTTTCGAACCGGTGGCGAAAGAAGGGATCATGCTGGAGATGGCGCGCCAGACCGAGCAGGCCATCGCCGAATCCGACGTGGTGATCTTCCTGGTCGATGCGCGCGCCGGGATCAATGCCCACGACCACGAAATCGCCCGCATGCTGCGCCGCAGCGGCCAGCGCATCTTCCTGGCGGTGAACAAAGCCGAAGGCATGCGCTTTGGCGCGGCCACGGTCGAGTTCCACGAGCTGGGGCTGGGCGAGCCCTACGCCATTTCCGCCTCGCACGGCGATGGCGTGGCCGACCTGATCGACCTGGCGCTGTCGTGGCTGGACCCCCAGCCGGCGCAGGCCGGTCCCGACGACGAGCCCGGCGACGCGGAACCGGATCGGGACGAAGACCCGGACCAGGCCGACTCCTTTCACCACCGCGTCAAGCTGGCCATCGTCGGCCGGCCGAATGTGGGGAAATCCACGCTGATCAACACCTTGCTGGGCGAAGAACGCGTCATCGCCTTCGATCTGCCCGGCACGACGCGCGATGCGATCGAAATCGAATTCGACCGCGACGGCGTGGCCTATACCCTGATCGATACGGCCGGCCTGCGCCGGCGCGGCAAGGTATTCGAAACCGTGGAAAAGTTTTCGGTCATCAAGACATTGCAGGCCATCGAGGCCTGCAATGTGGTGGTGCTGATGATCGATGCCCAGTCCGAGATCTCCGACCAGGACGCGCATATCGCCGGTTTCATCGTCGAATCGGGCAGGGCGCTGGTCGTGGCCGTCAACAAATGGGACGGGCTCGACGCCGAACAGCGCGAACGCATCCGGCGCGAATTCGATCGCAAGCTTCATTTCCTGTCGTTCGCCAAGATGCACACGATCTCGGCCTTGAAAAGGCAGGGCGTCAAGGCGTTGATCCAGTCCGTCAACCTCGCGCATGCGGCGGCGTTCGTCAAGATGCCCACGCCGAAGCTGACCCGCGCGCTGCAGGCGGCCATCGAACAGCAGCCGCCCCCGCGCAAGGGGATTTTCCGCCCCAAAATGCGTTATGCGCATCAGGGTGGGCAGAACCCGCCTTTGATCGTCATTCACGGCAACGCGCTGGACGCGATCTCCGATTCCTACAAACGCTTTCTGGAATCGCGCTTTCGCCAGGTGTTCAAGCTTGACGGCACGCCGCTGCGCATAGAATTCAAATCGACCCGCAACCCGTACATTCAGGAGACGACGTGAATCGTTTCTGGAGCCATCATGTCGCCGACCTGGCGCCCTATACGCCCGGCGAGCAGCCGGGGGCCCTGGCCAGCGCCGACTTGCTCAAGCTCAATACCAACGAGAATCCGTACGGCCCGTCGCCGCGCGTCATAGAAGCGATCGAGGCGGCCGCCAACGACACGTTAAGGCTGTATCCGGACTATTCCGCCAGGCTGCTGCGCGAAGCGCTCGCCGGACTGCACGGGCTGGGCGCGGACCAGGTTTTCATGGGCAACGGCTCCGACGAAGTGCTGGCCCACGTGTTCGACAGCCTGTTCAGAAAGCCCGGGCGCGACCTGGTCATGCCCGACATCTCGTACAGCTTTTACCGCACCTATTGCCGGTTGTACCGGATTCCCTGCGAAACCATCGCCCTGGCCGACGATTTTTCGATCCGGGTCGACGACTACTGCCGTTCGCGGACGCAAGCGCCGGCGGGGATCATTTTCGCCAATCCGAACGCGCCCACCGGCATAGCGCTTTCCCTGGACGGGATCGAACGCATTCTGCGGGCCAATCCGGACTGCCCGGTCGTGATCGACGAAGCCTACGTCGATTTCGGGGCGGATTCGGCCGCCGGCCTATTGGCTCGCTACGACAACCTGGTGGTGGTGCAGACCTTGTCGAAATCCTGGTCGCTGGCCGGGCTGAGAGTCGGTTTCGCCCTGGCCAGCCCCGAAGTCGTGCAAGGCCTGCTGCGCGTCAAGGACAGTTTCAATTCCTATCCGCTGGATCGCCTGGCCCAGGCCGGCGCGCTGGCGGCCATTGGCGATACCGATTATTTCGACCAGACCCGGCGCAAGGTGATGGCCGCGCGTGAAACGCTGGTCGGACGCCTGACCGAGCTGGGTTTCCAGGTGCTGCCCACGCAGACGAATTTCGTGTTCGCCCGCCATCCGGCCCACAGCGCGCTGGACATCAGCCAGGCGCTGCGCGACAAGCACATCCTGGTGCGCCATTTCAAGCACCCGCGAATCGACCAATTCTTGCGCATCACGGTGGGAACTCCTGGCGATTGCGACCGTCTATGCAAGGTTCTGGCCGAATTTCTGAATGCGCTGTAACCGTCTTGCGGGGACAGAATCTCTTGGAGCGCGCGTTGGCGTATTGAGGGAAAACCCTGTAAAGTACAGGTTTCGGCGAAACACTTTAAATAACAACACAATTGGAGCCTAGCCAATGAGCAATAAAGGGCAAACACTACAAGATCCGTTCCTGAACGCCTTGCGCAAGGATCACGTGCCCGTGTCAATTTATCTGGTAAATGGGATCAAATTACAAGGGCAGGTCGAATCGTTCGATCAATATGTCGTCTTGCTGCGCAATACTGTTACACAGATGGTGTACAAACACGCCATTTCCACCGTCGTACCCGCCCGCCCCGTCAGCTTCCAGGTCGACGAGCCCGCCGAATAACCGTGCCGTCCACTCTACCGACATTACCCGCCGCGCGCGTTGCGCCGGCGGGTAATTTCTTCGTGCCCGCTTCATGAAAGTGCTGATCATCAGCGTGGATCTGGGCAGCCCGGACTTCCAGGCGCACGCCGACGAATTCGTGATGCTGGCTCGAGGGGCCGGCGCCGAGATAGCCGGGTCCCTGCGGGTGCGGCGGGCCCGTCCCGACGCCACGTATTTCATCGGCTCGGGCAAATTGCAGGAAGCCTTGCTGCTGGCCGACGATGCCGGCGCCGAGGCGATCTTGTTCGATCAACCGCTGACCCCGGCGCAGCAGCGCAACCTGGAGCGCGGCCTGAACCGCCCGGTCATCGACCGGGTGGCGCTGATCCTGGACATTTTCGCCATACGCGCCAAAAGCCGGGAAGGCAAGCTGCAGGTCGAGCTGGCCCGCCTGCAGTATCTGTCCAGCCGGTTGACGCGCATGTGGACCCACCTGGAACGCCAGCGTGGGGGGATAGGCGCGCGCGGCGGTCCGGGCGAATCGCAACTGGAAATGGATCGTCGCCTGATAGGCGAAAAGGTTCGCAGCCTGCGCGCGCAACTGGAGCGCGTGCAGCGCCAGCGCGTCACGCAGCGCCGCGCCAGGGCGCGGGGCACCACGCTGTCGGTTTCTCTGGTGGGGTATACCAACGCGGGCAAGTCGACCCTGTTCAATGCGCTGACGCGCGCCGACGCCTATGCCGCGGACCAGCTGTTCGCCACCCTGGACACCACGACCCGGCGCCTGTGGATAGAGGGGGCGGGGCAGGTGGTCGTGTCCGATACGGTGGGGTTCATACGGGATTTGCCCCCCACCCTGATCGCGGCGTTTCGCGCCACGCTGGAAGAGACCATTCACGCCGACCTGCTGCTGCACGTCGTGGACGCCTCCAGTGCGCAACGCGACGAGCAGATCGCCGAGGTGGACAAGGTGCTGGCCGACATAGGCGCGGACGAAACGCCGCGTATTCTGGTCTATAACAAGATCGACGCGGCGGGCTACGCGCCGCGGGTCGAGCGCGACGAACATGGTACCATTGCACGAGTCTTTGTAAGCGCCCTGGAACGCAACGGCCTGGACGGTTTGCGCGGGGCGATTGTCGAGTCCGGTCAAGTTGCGGGAAATAATGCGTTTAATGTCGAAAATATTTAATCTGAACGATCCTGGTTGGGGGCGCGGCAATAACAACAGCGAAAATGGCTCCGAGCCGCCACGCCGCCCCAACAAGGGCGATGGGCCGCCCGACCTGGACGAAGTCTGGCGCGATTTCAACAATCGGCTGGGCGCTCTTTTCGGGCGCAAGCCCCGGCGCGGCAACAACCTGGGCGGCGGCGGCAACAACGGCGGCGGGTCTTTTTCCCTGCCCAAGGGGTCGCCCAAGATGGTGGCGCTGGTCATCCTGGTCATCATCGCATTGTGGCTGGCCAGCGGCTTCACCATTGTCCAGGAAGGGCAGGTGGCGGTGATCACCCGTTTCGGGAAGTACACCAAAACCCTGCCTCCGGGCCTGCAGTGGCGGTTTCCGTATCCCATCGAAAATTCGCAGATGGTCAATATTTCCCGCCTGCGCACCTTCGAAGTCGGTTTTCGAGGAGGCGCGACCAATAAGATACTGCCCGAAGCCCTGATGCTGACCAACGACGAAAACATCGTCGACGTGCAGTTCGTGGTGCAGTATCGCTTAAAGCCGGGCGGCGCGCCCGACTACCTGTTCCGCACCAGCCATCCGGACGCCGCCGTGCGCCAGGCGGCCGAGACCGCCATGCGTGAAATCGTGGGCAAAAAACCCATGGACCATATCCTGTATTCGGGCCGCGCCGAAGTGGCCACGGCCGTGCAAAAACGCATACAGACCCTGCTCGACGAATACCAGACGGGTATTCAGGTCAGCACCGTGGCCATCCAGAACGTGCAGCCTCCCGAACAGGTCCAGGCGGCGTTCGACGATGCCGTCAAGGCCGGCCAGGACCGCGAGCGCCAGATCAACGAAGGCACCGCCTACGCCCGCAAGGTGCTGCCCGAGGCCCAGGGCCAGGCCGCGCGCATGATCCAGCAGGCCCAGGGCTACAAGGCCAAGGTCATTGGCGACGCCAAGGGCGACACGGCGCGTTTCCTCAGCGTCGAGGCCGAATACGCCAAGGCGCCGGAAATCACCCGCGAACGCCTGTACCTGTCGACGATGCAGGACATTCTGGAAAACGCCAGCAAAGTCATGGTCGATTCCAATACCCCGAACAACATGCTGTACCTGCCGCTGGACAAGCTCATGGGCGACGTGGCCAGGCACGCTTCGGCAAACGCCTCCGACCCTTCAGCCGCGGCCGCCGCGGCTGGCGCAACGGCCCAGTCCGACGGCAAGCCGGCCCATTCAACCTCGACCAAGCAACACAGTTCTTCGTTGCCCAGCGTGCCTGAATCGCTGCGCAACACGCTGTCGCTGGATCAATTTTCACGCTAAGGGGCCACTATGCAACGTTTTTTCCCCGCCCTGGTTGGTCTGATCATTGTCCTGGCCGTGTTGTCGTCGTGCGTTTTCGTCGTGCGCGAGCGCGACGCGGCCCTGGTGTTCGCCCTGGGCGAAGTGCGCGAGACCATCATGACGCCGGGCCTGTATTTCAAGCTGCCCCCTCCTTTTGAAAACGTGGTGTTTCTGGACAAGCGCCTGCAGACCATAGAAACCAATCAGCCCGAACGGATCCAGACGTCCGAGAAGAAGAACCTGCTGATCGATTCTTTCGTGAAATGGCGTATTTCCGACCCGCGCCTGTTCTACGTGACGTTCGGCGCCAATACGCAGGCCGCCCAGGAACGCCTGCAAGCCCAGATCCGCGACGCCCTGAACGCGTCGGTCAACGTCAGGACGGTCAAGGACGTCATCGCCAACCAGCGCGACGACATCATGAAGGAAGTGCTGGCCTCGGTCCAGGCCCGGGCCAAGCCGCTGGGCGTGGACGTGGTCGACGTGCGCCTGCGCCGCATCGAAGTCGCCCCCGAGATTTCCGATTCCGTGTACCGCCGCATGCAGGCCGAACGCAAGCAAGAGGCCAACCGCCTCAGGGCCACCGGCGCGGCCGATAGCGAAAAGATACGCGCCGAAGCCGATCGCCAGCGCCAGGAAGTCCTGGCCAAGGCGTATGCCTCGGCCCAGGTCATCAAGGGCCAGGGCGAAGCCGAGGCCGCGGCCATCTATTCCGCGGCGTATTCCAAAGATCCCAAGTTCTACCGCTTCTACAAAAGCCTGCAGGCGTATCGCGCCGCGTTCTCCAAGCCCACCGATTTGCTGGTGCTAAGCCCGAAATCCGAGTTTTTCGATTTCTGGAATTCATCCACCGGGGCGCCCGCCGGCGCCAAGCCATCGGCTCATTAGCCGGCATCCCGACCGCCCCCGGCCCTGGCGCCGGAGACGGTCGCGCCGCCTCTCGCCGCCGATGTGGTGGGGCGGCGTAAATCGGCTATACTATTTTGTAAGTTTCAGATGGGTCGTGTCTCGCCCGCCGTCCGTGGTTCATGGATGCGGCGTTACAAATAGGGGCGGTGTTCCGGCCCCCCGGCGACCCGGCTTCCGCAAGCGACTTGGCGGGCTTACGCCCCGGGTCGCTTTTTATTTGACGTTCACTGTCTTGTTGGTAATTTTCGGGTTTGCATGATGTCCAACTGGTTGTTGCCGGAAAGCCTGGCCGACATTCTTCCCGCCGAGGCGCGCCGCATCGAGGAATTGCGGCGCGAACTGCTGGACCTGTATCGCACTTACGGGTTCGAGCTGGTTGCGCCTCCGCTGGTCGAATATATCGATTCCCTGCTCTCGGGCGCGGGCGCGGACCTTAATCTGCGCACGTGCAAGCTGGTCGACCAATTGTCGGGGCGCACGCTGGGGGTCAGGGCCGACATGACGCCCCAGGTTTCGCGCATCGATGCGCACCTGCTCAACCGCGAAGGCGTCACGCGTCTTTGCTATTGCGGCGCGGTGCTGCATGCGCGGCCGGCCGGGCTGCTGTCCGATCGCGAACTGCTGCAGATCGGGGCCGAATTGTTCGGCCATTCCGGTGTCGAGGCCGATATCGAGATCATCCAGCTGGCCCTTGAAAGCGTGCGCCGCGCCGGCGTGGGCCATGCCCGCGTCGACTTGAACCATCCGGGCCTGGTGCATGCCATCGTCGATGCCGATCCGGCCCTGGCGGGGCTGGAAGAGGAAATCTTCGGCCTGCTGTGCACCAAGGACGTGCCGGGCCTGGTCGAACTGGGCAAGGACCAGCCCGACATCGGCCCGGGTAGCCTGGACGCGCTGCTGGCATTGCCGTCGCTCTATGGCGGCACCGAAGTCATGGACAAGGCCCGCCGGGCATTGCCGTCGCTGCCGGCGGTGCAATCGGCGCTCGACGACCTGCAGACGCTGGTTCAGGCCTTGCCGGATCACGATTTCAGCATCGACCTGGCCGATGTGGGCAGCGGCTATGGCTATCATTCGGGTGTGATGTTTTCCATCTATGCCCAGGGCTGGCACGACGCCCTGGTCAAGGGGGGGCGCTACGACGGCATGGGCCGGGCGTTCGGCAGGGCGCGTCCCGCCACGGGGTTCAGCCTGGACCTGCGCAAGCTGTCCGAGGGTTTGCCCGAGGCGCGGTCGACCCGGGCCATCCGGGCGCCGTGGGGCACGGATCCGGGCCTGGTCGAGGCGGTGCGCGCCCTGCGCGATGCCGGCGAGATCGTGGTGCGGGAATTACCGGGACAGGCGCACCAGATGGACGAATTTATCGTCGATCGAGAACTCGTGTTCCACGACGGGATATGGCAGGCAAAGGCGATCGGGCAGTCTTGACGGCAAGACTGGGATCGCGCGGTTTCAACCTATCGGCCCGGCGGTTTCGGGCTGGTACTTTTCGATATGCGACATGAGCAAGAACATAGTTATTATCGGCACTCAATGGGGTGACGAAGGCAAAGGGAAAATCGTCGACTGGCTGGCCGAGTCCGCGCAAGGCGTGGTGCGGTTCCAGGGCGGGCACAATGCGGGCCACACCCTGTGGATCAATGGCAAGAAGACCATTTTGCGGTTGATCCCGTCGGGCATCATGCATCCCACCGTCACGTGCTACATAGGCAACGGGGTCGTGCTCTCGCCCCAGGCCCTGCTGGCCGAGATCGCCGAACTTGAAAACGCGGGACTGGACGTGCGCTCCAGGCTGCAGATTTCCCCCGCGTGTCCGCTTATCCTGCCTTATCACATAGCCATAGACCAGGCGCGCGAAGCCCGCAAGGGCCCGGGCAAGATCGGCACCACGGGCCGCGGCATCGGGCCGGCCTACGAAGACAAGGTCGCGCGGCGCGCGTTGCGCCTGCAAGACCTGTACGACCCCGAGATCTTCGACGAAAAACTGGCCGAAGTGCTCGACTACCATAATTTCGTGCTTACCCAGTATTTCGGCGGCAAGGCGATCGGCGCCCAGCAGGTGCGCGACGAGGTCATGGCGCTGGCCGGGCAGATCGAGCCCATGATGGCCGACGTATCCAACAATCTGCACATCGCCCAGAAAGCGGGCCACAACCTGTTGTTCGAAGGGGCGCAGGGCGCGCTGCTCGACGTCGATCACGGCACGTACCCGTACGTGACCAGCAGCAACTGCGTGGCCGGCGCCGCCGCGGCCGGCGCTGGAATTGGCCCGCAATCGCTGCATTATGTGCTGGGCATAGCCAAGGCCTACACGACGCGCGTGGGCTCGGGGCCGTTTCCCACCGAACTGCTCGACGACACCGGCGCGCGGCTGGCCACGGTAGGCAAGGAATTCGGTTCGGTGACCGGGCGTCCGCGCCGCTGCGGCTGGTTCGACGGCGCGGCCATGAAGCGCTCGGTGACCATCAACGGCATCACCGGCTTGTGCATCACCAAGCTCGACGTGCTCGACGGCGTCGAGGAAATCAAGATCGGCGTCGGCTACCGCTATAAAGGCCAGTTCCTCGACGTCCTGCCTTACGGCGCCCACGCGGCGGCCGAGGCCGAGCCGGTGCTGGAGGAAATGGCCGGCTGGTCCGAGTCCACGGTGGGCATCACCGACTACGACAAGCTGCCGGTCAATGCGCGCCGGTATCTCGAACGCATCTCCGACGTATGCGATGTGCCCATAGACATGGTCTCGACGGGGCCCGATCGCCTGGAGACGATCGTGCTGCGCCATCCTTTCACGGGCTAGCGCGGGTTTCGCGGCCTTGCGGCATGGGGCCGCATGTTGGGGCCGGGGCGCCCGGCCTGTTGTTCGCAGCCCATATATTTTCCCGGCGCCACGGGGAAATCGTCCTGTTTCGGCCGGAAAACTTTTCGTCGCGGCAGGGCCGGTTTACTATTATGCTCCCGGCCGCGGGCATGGTGCCTGCGGCAAGACGGTATCGCTTCCTGCCCGGGTTCCCATGAAAGGGATTCACGCACAAGGCGGCCGCGACATAATCCAGGAGCCACCGCATGAACCTGCCGCCAAGCACCGATCGAGACCTTTGGGTAAGTTGGGATCAATACCACGGACTGATCGAGCGCCTGGCCTTGAACGTGCACGAATCGGGCTGGCAATTCGACAAGATCGTCTGCCTGGCGCGGGGCGGGATGCGTGTCGGCGATGTATTGTCGCGTATTTTCGACGTGCCGCTGGGCATCCTGGCCACCAGCAGTTATCGCGAAGCGGCGGGCACGCTGCAGGGCCAGCTCGACATCGCCCAGTTCATCACGATTACCCGGGGCACGCTCGATGGCCGCGTCCTGCTGGTCGACGACATGGTCGACACCGGCTTGACGTTCGACCGCGTCAACAAGCATCTGCTGTCGCAATTTCCCGCCATCTCGGAAATGCGCAGCGCCGTGTTGTGGTGGAAGGGGCACGCGCAGATCGTACCGGATTATTTCGTGCAGGAACTGCCCACCAACCCCTGGATCCACCAGCCGTTCGAGGACTACGACAGCATCCGGCCCCATCAACTGGAATCGTGGGTGGGCAAGGGCGTCCGGAATTAGCGCTTTCGTGCTAAAATTTCGAGTTACGATTTTATTTCTTATTTGTTTTTGTCCATTTACAAGGCTTCAGAACTACATGCCTATCGTTCGTCTGAAAGAAAACGAGCCCTTTGAAGCGGCTCTGCGACGCTTTAAGCGCACCATTGAAAAAAACGGCCTGCTGACCGAATTGCGTTCGCGCGAATTCTACGAAAAGCCCACGGCAGAGCGCAAACGCAAGCACGCCGCCGCGGTCAAGCGCCACTACAAACGCATTCGTAGCCAACAGCTGCCGCCGCGCCTGTATTGATCCCTGAATCCTTTGTCCAGGATTTACTCGCCCGGGTAGATGTAGCCGACATAGTCGGGCGATACGTACCTTTGCGAAAAGGCGGGGCCAACTTGCTTGGCCTGTGCCCTTTTCACAACGAAAAAAGCCCTTCTTTCACTGTCAGCCCCACCAAGCAGTTCTACCACTGCTTCGGTTGCGGCGCGCATGGCAGCGCCATTTCCTTCCTGATGGAACACACCGGGGCCAGCTTCCCCGAAGCGGTGCGCGCGCTGGCGGCCACGGTCGGCATGACGGTGCCGGAAGAAGCGCGTTCCCCGAAGCAGCGGGCCGAATCGCGCCAGCGCAAGGAAGAGGTCTCGCGCCATCAGCAGGTTCTGGATCAGGCCCAGGCCTATTATCTGCGCCAGTTGAAAGGCTCGCCCGCGGCCATCGAATACTTGAAAAGGCGCGGCCTGACCGGCCAGACTGCGGCCCGGTTCGGACTGGGCTGGTCGGGCACCGACAGGCGCGGCCTGGCCCAGGTTTTCCCGCAATACGAAGAGCAGGTCCTGGTCGAGTCCGGACTGGTGATCGAAGCCGAAGACGGCCGCCGCTACGATCGCTTTCGCGAACGCATTATGTTTCCCATCCGCAATACGCGGGGCAAGCTGATTGGTTTTGGCGGCCGGATCATAGGCAAGGGCGAGCCCAAGTACCTGAATTCCCCGGAAACGCCGCTGTTCTCGAAAGGGCAGGAGCTATACGGCCTGTGGGAGGCCCGTTCGGCGATTCGCACGGAAGGGCACGTGCTGGTCGTGGAAGGCTATATGGACGTGGTCAGCCTGGCGCACCAGGGGGTGGCCAACGCCGTGGCCACCCTGGGCACCGCCACGACGCCCGCGCACATTCAGAAACTGTTGCGGGCAAGCGACAGGGTCATCTTCAGCTTCGATGGCGACCAGGCGGGCCGCCGCGCGGCCTGGCGCGCCCTGCAGCAGTGCCTGCCGCTGCTGCGCGACGATGTGTCCATACGGTTTCTGTTCCTTCCCGCGGAACACGACCCCGATTCGTACATCCGCGAACTCGGCCAGGAGGCCTTTCGCGCCACGTCGGCCGAGGCCGCGCCGCTGTCCCGGTTCCTGCTCGACGAACTGGCGTCGCGCCACGCCATGGAAGAGGCCGAGGGCCGGGCCGCGTGCGTGCACGAAGCCAGGCCGCTCCTGGCGCTCTTGCCCACGGGCACATTGCGCCTGCAGATCGAGCGTGAGTTCGCCCGCCTGGTGCGCCTGACGCCCGAAGAGCTGGCGCAGATGATGGCCGATGCCGCGCCGGCCGAAGCCGATCGCGGCGTTTCCGCCGCGCACCAGCCGGGCGGCCATGACGAACCGCCTTTCGCCGACGACATGGGCCAGCCGCGGGACCCGGGTCCGTTCGACGGGCCGCCGGGGCCGTCCGGGCGCATGCGTTCCCGGGCCGCGCGCGCCATCCCGCGGATGGTCACCCCGATGGCCAAGCGGCTTTTGCGCCTGTTGCTGGCGCATCCCGAACTGGTGGGGGAACTTGGCGACCAGCAGCTTGAAATCGTGTACCAGAGCCCTCATCTGGTCCTTGTCAGGGATCTCGTTTCCCTGATCAACGGCAGCGGCGCGCGCCATGTCGGCGCATTGCTGCAGGCGGCCGATCCGGGCTCGGACCTTGAAGCGCTCTTGTTGTCGCTGTCGGCGGAATTGCTCAATTTAGAGGATCTGCCTGATCCGCAGGCCGAGTGGAACGACGCGCTGCGCCGCATCGAGCTCGAGGCCATCAAGGCCGAGCAGTCCGCGTTGATCGACGCCGGTTTGAAAGACGACGCCGCGCGCAGGCGGTACCAGGAATTGACACGACGCATCGCGCTGCTGGGCGGTGGTGCTTCTTTGTCTTAACTGCTGTAAAATGAATGGTTTACGCGAGCTTTTTTGCGACTTTACAATTTGTAAGCGGCGGTGCTTGCAGGTTGTGTGCGCGAGCAATGGCGCCGAATCCGGATTGTTCCCATAGCCCTGTCACGACTACCGTCAGGGATCCCCGACATTTACGGACGACCGGTTTGGCTTCAGCGTTTGAGCACAATACGCATTACGCCAGCGATCTACAAGTTTTGCCCCACGACACTCGTCGGCCTAGATGCTGATCGGGTGCTTTTGCGGCTATGGAAGCGACTATGACCCAAGCTACTGGTAAAACCTCGAAAGCAACAAAGAAAGACTCCAAGGAAGCCGCCGACAAGACGAAAGCGGCTGCGGCGTCTCGCCCCGTTTCAAAGGCGGCGTCCAAGACCGCGGTCCCCAAGGCCGCCGCTGCCGCCGACGCCAAGCCGGCCGTGAAGAAGGCGGCCAAGAAAACCCCGGCCAAGGCCGAGGGTGCCGATGCGGCGAAAGGGGCGGCCAAGGCCGCTTCGCGCCCGGTGCCCAGCGGACGCCGTCCGGGGCGCCCGGCCAAGAACGCCAATAACGATGCCGCCAATTTCAGCGACGACGACGTCGACCCCGAGGTCATTCCCGAGCTCAAGCCGCTGCCCAAGCGCGGCGGCAAGCGCGGCAAGGGCGACAAAGACGTCCCGGCCCGCAGCCAGATGACGCCCGAGGAACAGGAAGCGCGCCGCAATCGCCTGAAAGTGCTGATCAAGCTGGGCAAAGACCGCGGCTACCTGACGTACGGCGAAATCAACGACCATCTGCCCGACGACCTGGTCGACGCCGAGGCGATCGACGGCATCATCAGCACGTTCAGCGACATGGGAATTTCGGTCTACGACCAGGCTCCCGACGCCGAAACGCTGCTCATGAGCGACAACGCTCCGGTCGCCAGCAGCGACGACGACGTCGAAGACGAAGCCGAAGCGGCCCTGACCACCGTCGATTCCGATTTCGGCCGCACCACCGATCCGGTGCGCATGTACATGCGCGAAATGGGCACGGTCGAACTGCTGACCCGCGAGGGCGAAATCGAGATCGCCAAACGCATCGAAGACGGCCTCAAGCACATGGTCATGGCCATTGCCGCGTGTCCGACCACGGTCAATGAAATCCTGGCGCACATCCAGCGCGTCCGCGACGGCTCGGCGCAGATCGACGAAGTCGTCGACGGCCTCATCGACGAAGAGGGCGAGGAATACGCCGGCGCCGGCGTCTCGGTCGACAGCGACGAAAACGAAGACGGCCCCGCCGGCGGCATGAGCAGCAAGCAGCTGGAAAACCTGCGCGTCAATTCCTTGAAGAAGTTCGAAGCCATCGCCCAGTGGTTCGAGAAGATGCGCAAGGCGTTCGAATCCGAAGGGTATCGCTCCGATTCCTACGTCAAGGCCCAGCAGGCTATCCTGGACGAGCTCATGGGCATACGCTTCACCGCGAAAATGGTCGAGAAGCTGGCCGATACCCTGCGCGAACAGGTCGGCGAAGTGCGCCGGCTGGAACGCGAAGTGCTGCATACGTGCGTCGATCGGGCGGGCATGTCGCGCGCCTATTTCATCAAGGTGTTCCCGGGCAACGAAACCAATTTGAACTGGGTGCTCGACGAAGTCGCCGGCGGCCACCCGTATTCCGAGACGCTGGAACGCCATGTCCCGGCCGTGCAGGAAATCCAGCAAAAACTCATAGACCTGCAGGCCAGTGTCGTGCTGCCGCTGAAAGACCTGAAAGACGTCAACAAGCGCATGGCCACGGGCGAGGCCAAGGCGCGCAAGGCCAAGCGCGAAATGACCGAGGCCAATCTGCGTCTGGTCATCTCGATCGCCAAGAAATACACGAACCGGGGCCTGCAATTCCTTGATCTGATCCAGGAAGGCAATATCGGCTTGATGAAGGCGGTCGACAAGTTCGAGTACCGTCGCGGCTACAAGTTTTCCACGTATGCCACCTGGTGGATCCGCCAGGCCATCACCCGCTCCATCGCCGACCAGGCGCGCACTATCCGCATTCCCGTGCACATGATTGAAACGATCAATAAAATGAATCGCATCAATCGCCAGATTCTGCAGGAAACCGGGGCTGAGCCCGACCCCGCCACCCTGGCGCAGAAAATGGACATGCCCGAAGACAAGGTGCGCAAGATCCTGAAAATTGCCAAGGAGCCGATCTCGATGGAAACACCTATCGGCGACGACGACGATTCGCATTTGGGCGATTTCATCGAAGACATGGGTACGCTCTCGCCCTCTGAATTCGCTTTGCATGGCTCGATGCGCGACGTGGTCAAGGAAGTGCTCGATTCCCTGACGCCGCGCGAGGCGAAAGTCCTGCGCATGCGCTTCGGCGTCGAAATGAGCACCGACCAGACGCTGGAGGAAGTCGGCAAGCAGTTCGACGTGACCCGTGAGCGCATCCGCCAGATCGAGGCCAAGGCCCTGCGCAAGCTGCGCCATCCAAGCCGCGCCGACAAGCTCAAAAGCTTCCTGGAAGGACAATAACGGTTTTCACAAAGGCCTGTCATGAGCCAGTCAAAACGCATTGCGGTGATCGTAGGCAGTCTTCGCACCGGTTCCATCAATCGCAGGGTCGCCAACACGCTGATCGGGCTGGCGCCCGATTCCCTGGCGCCGAGCATTGTCGAGATCGGTCATCTGCCCCTGTACAACCAGGACTACGACGCCGATTCCCCCGCGGCCTATACGGAATTCCGCGCCACGATAGCGGCCGCCGACGGTTTGCTGTTCGTCACGCCGGAGCACAACCGTTCGGTTCCGGCGGCCCTGAAAAACGCGCTGGACATCGGTTCGCGGCCCGCCTCGAAAAGCGTCTGGGGCGGCAAGCCGGGCGGCGTCGTCAGCGCCTCGCCGTCGGCGCAGGGAGGCTTTGGCGCCAACCATCACCTGCGCCAGTCGCTGACATGCCTGAACATCTACACCATGCAGGCTCCCGAGACCTATCTCGGCCAGGCCGACAAACTGTTCGACGGCGACGAACCGACCGAAACGGGCAGGGGATTGCTGCAGCGTTTCATCGATGTCTACGCCCAGTGGGTGTCGAAGTTCTAGTACGTCTTTTCGGGAAACCACATCATGAAACTCTTTTACGCCTCGGCATCGCCGTTCGTGCGTAAGTGCCTGGTTGTCGCCGCGGAACTGGGCCTGCCCGCCCACAGCATTGAACGGCTTCCAAGCGCGGCGCATCCGGTCAAGCGCGATCGGCGCATCATCGGCGCCAATCCGCTGGGCCAGGTCCCCACGCTGCTTACCGACGACGGGAAAATGCTTGCGGACAGCCGGGTGGTGTGCGAGTACCTGAATGGGCAGGCCGGCGGGGATATTTTTCCTTCCGGCCCGGCGCGCTGGGATGTCCTGACCGACCAGGCGCTTGCCGACGGCGTGCTCAATGCGGCGCTGCTTGCCCGCTACGAGGCGGCCGCCCGCCCCGAAGCGTACCAATGGGCCGACTGGACCCAGGGCCAGATGGCCAAGGTCTCCGATACGCTTGGCTACTTCGAGGCGCGCATCGGCGCCCGTGCGGATGCCGTCGATATCGGTACAATAACCCTGGGGTGCGCCCTGGGGTATCTGGATTTCCGTTTCCCCGATCTCGACTGGCGCGGTGCCTGCCCTGCGCTTGCGAAATGGTTCGCGCAGTTCAGCCAGCGTCCGTCGATGCGCGATACCGCGCCGCCTGTTCAATAGCCGGTTCGCTGGCAAGACACTGGCCGGGGCCGGCGGACCGGGTAGCCGAGCGTGTTGATGAAATCGTTGCAAGAACTGGAACCGGCCATCGAGCCCGAAGGCGATCGCTGTATCACGCTGCGCTATGGCGCCGTGCTCGACGCCAAAACCTCGGCGCTGTGCCTGGCGACCGCCCAGAAGATCGAGCAGGCCGGCATGGCCGGCGTGCTCGACGTGATCCCGTCCTTCACCACCGTGGCGGTGCACTACGAACCTTCGGCGTTCGGACCGGATCCCTATAAAGCCCTTTGCGCGGCCATCTCCAGGCTGCTGCGGCCCGGCATATCCGGCAAGGCTTTCCAATCCAGGACGGTGCGCGTGCCCGTGTGCTACGACGACGAATTCGCCATGGATCTGGAATACGTCTCGGATGCGTGCAAGCTGACGCGCCAGCAGGTCATCGACCTGCATACCCGGGACCATGTCAATGTGTTCGCCCTGGGTTTCGCGCCCGGTCTGCCGTACATAGGGGTCCACAACGAAAAGCTCGACCTGCCGCGGCGCGCCACGCCGCGCACCGCGGTGCCGGGAGGATCGGTGGCCATCGCCAACCGGCAAAGCGTGATCTATCCCAATACCAGTCCGGGCGGGTGGCATGTGATAGGCGCCATGCCTTTTGCCCTGTTCGACCCCGGCAAGACTCCGCATACATTCCTGCTGCCTGGCGACGAGGTCCGGTTCACGCCTGTGTCTCTGAGCCAGTTCCATACTTTGCGGCAGTCCGGGCCATGAGCGTCGACGTCATCAAGCCGGGCGCCTTGTCGCTGTTCCAGGACGGCGGACGTTACGGCTACCAGAAGCTGGGCGTGCCGGTTTGCGGCCCCATGGACGTGAACGCGCATCGGCTGGCCAACCTGCTGGTGGGCAACGACGAGCGCGTGGCGGCGCTGGAGATCACCCTGATGGGGCCCACGCTGCGGTTTTCCGTTACGGCCTGCATTGCGGTGACGGGCGCCGACCTGGGGGCTCGCGTCGACGGCAAGCCCATTGCGTTGAACCGGCCGCATATCGTCGCCCCCGGACAGGTGCTTGGCTTTACCGGAGCCGTCTCCGGGATCCGGGCCTATCTTGCCGTGCACGGCGGATTCAGCCTGAAGCCTGTGCTCGATAGCTGCAGCACATACCTGAAAGGGCGGCTGGGGGGTGTGGACGGGCGCGCGTTGAAGGCCGGCGATTCGATCGGCCTGAATGCTGCTCTGGCGGCCGACCCCGCGTTCGTGAAGGAATCCAGGGAATTGCTGTGGGGCCTTAGAATCTACCTTCCCGCGCAGCTTGGCCTGGTCAGGCGCAGCGCTCTGCGGGTAATGAAAGGGCCGCACTGGCCGCTGTTCACCGACCGTTCCATCGCCGACTTCCTGGGCGGGCGGTTTCGCGTCTCGCCGCAATCGGACCGCATGGGGTATCGCATCGAAGGCCCCAAGCTGGCCGTGAAGAAACCGACGCAGATCTTGTCCGAAGCCACGGCCTTCGGGGCCATACAGGTGCCGCATGGCGGCGACCCCATCGTCATCATGGCCGACCGCCAGACCATGGGCGGCTACCCCAAGATCGCGTATGTGTCCTCGGTCGACCTGCCGTCGCTGTCGCAGTGCCGGCCGGGCGATCATATTCATTTCAAGCTGATATCGCTGGAAGAAGCGCAAGACCTGGACAAGCAGCGGGAAGAGGCGTTCGCCGGGCTTGCGGACTCTCTGGCGGTCATCGGCAAAATACTGACGAGGGACTCCAAATGACACTGTCGATAGATCTGAACTGCGATATGGGCGAGAGCTTCGGCGCCTGGAAGATGGGGCACGACGACGAGGTGCTGCCTTTCGTGACATCGGCCAACATCGCCTGTGGTTTTCATGGGGGCGACCCCACCGTCATGCGCAAGACGGTCCAGGAAGCCTTGAAGCACGGCGTCGCCCTGGGCGCGCATCCGGGGCTGCCCGACCTGACGGGGTTCGGGCGCCGCAATATGGACCTGAGTCCGCAAAGCGCCTACGACATGGTGGTGGTCCAGGTCGGCGCCCTGGCCGGCGTCGCCGCCAGCCAGGGCGCGCGCCTGAATCACGTCAAGGCGCATGGCGCCTTGTACAACATGGCGGCCAAGAACGAAGAACTGGCGCGCGCGCTGGCCCAGGCCGTGTACGACGTGGATCCGGGCCTGGTGTTTTTCGCGCTGGCTTCCTCGGCCATGATAGCGGCGGCCAGGGACGCGGGCCTGCAGGTGGCCGAAGAGGTTTTCGCCGACCGCACCTACCAGAGCGACGGCTCGCTTACGCCGCGCACGCGCCCCGAGGCCATGATCGTGGATTCGCAGGCCTCGATACAGCAGGTGCTGCGCATGGTGCGCGAACAGAAGGTCCGGTCGGTCCAGGGCAGCGACGTCAGCGTCAATGCCGGCACCTTGTGCATCCATGGCGACCAGCCTGGCGCCGTGGTGTTCGCCAAGGCGATCCGCGCGGCGCTGCAGGCGGAAAACATAGACGTCAAGGCCGTCAGGCGGGCCGGCTGATCAATGAGGCCCGCTTCATTGCGCCTGCTTACCAACGGTGGTATAAAATTGCACACCATGGTCGACACATGGAGCACCCCAACAATCAAGGAGATCCGGCCGTGCGCAAGACCCGCTTGACACCGCATGGCGCAGGGCTTGCGAAAGACGCCGAAGGGGCGCCGAACAAGGAGGCCGTTGTCGAGTTCCGGGGAGTATGGAAGCACTTCGGCGAACTGGTGGTGCTGAAAGACATCAACCTGTCCGTCGGGCGAGGCGAGGTGGTCGTGATTATCGGTCCCTCCGGGGCAGGCAAATCCACCCTGTGTCGCACCATCAACAGACTGGAGATCATCGACAAAGGATCGATATTCGTCGATGGCAAACCTCAGCCTATCGAGGGAAAAGAGTTATACAAGTTTCGTGCCGGGGTTGGAATGGTCTTCCAATCCTTCAATTTGTTTTCTCATAAGTCGATTCTGGAAAACGTGACGCTGGCGCCGCGCAAGATTCTCGGGCAGGACAAAGCCTCGGCGCAGGCGCATGCATACCGCCTGCTCGACATGGTCGGCATCCGCTCGAAGGCGAATTCCATGCCGGCGCAGCTTTCGGGGGGGCAGCGCCAGCGCGCGGCAATCGCCCGCGCCCTCGCGATGGATCCCAAGGTCATTCTCTTCGACGAGCCCACTTCCGCGCTCGACCCGGAATCGACCCAAGAGGTTCTGACGACCATGCAACAGTTGGCCGAGCAGGGAACCACCATGATCGTTGTCACACACGAAATGTCGTTCGCCAGGTCGTGCGCCGATAGAGTGGTTTTCATGGCGGATGGAGCAATCGTCGAGACGGCAGGCCCGGAAGCGTTCTTCAGCGCGCCAGAGAGCGAGCGCGCTCGCAGCTTTCTCGCCTCCGTGCGCTGAAAGGGCTTGGTTTCTCTGTTGGCCGGGGCGCAGGCGCCCCGGCTGTTCGATCACAAGACAGGTAAAGGAGTATTGGATATGAAGTCTATGAAACGATCGGGAGTCTTCGCCTCGTTGGCCGTCGCCGCCGTGCTTGCCCTGGGCATCAACGAGTGCGCCGTCGGCGCCGAGCACACCAGCTCGGCCGTCAAAGCCTACCCCGCGGGTACGACGATGGCCAAAATACAGCAACGCGGCAAACTGATTGTGGGCGTCAAGGTCGATTTTCCGCTGTTCGGGCTGAAAAACCCGGTTACCGGCAAGCTGGAAGGAATGGACATTCAGCTTGCCCAAGGAATCGCCAAGGATCTGACCGGCAGCGCCAGCAATGTCCAGTTCGTCGAAGTCAACAGCGGCAACCGCGAGGTATTTCTGCAGCAGCACAAGGTGGATATCGTGATAGCGACCTATCCGCCAAATCCGAAACGTGAGAAAGCCGTCGATTTTGCCGGCCCGTACCTCATGAGCCCGATCGGCACCATGGTGAACAAAGGCAACAGCAGCATCAAGAAAGTGTCGGATCTCAACGGCAAGAATATCTGCGTGACCAAGGGCTCGGGTTCGGAAACCTACGTTCCGTTGAATGCGCCCAAGGCGAAGCTGACGGTATTCAGCACCATGACGCAATGCATGGAGGCGCTCGAACAGAGGCGGGTCGACGGGGTTACGACGACCCAGAGTATTTTATTGGGGCAGATGAGCCAGAATCCCGGCAAGTTCAAGCTTGTACCGACGGAACTGCTGAACAAGTCGGGGAAGAAAGCCTCGGATAACGACTCCATCGGTTTGCCGAAGGGCGACAAGGCGCTTCACGATTACTTGGATTCGTACCTGAAGAAAATCTTTGCCAACGGCGAGTGGAAGAAGATCTATGACAGCACACTGGGCACGGTGATGCCGGGCAACGCAGTGCCGCCGCCCATTTTGTATTAAGGGAAAACGTGGCCAACGGGACACTTTAAGGGTATTTATGTCGTTTTTGCTCCCCCACCTTGACGAATTCGCATGGGGCGTCGCGTTCACAGCAGGGCTTGTGGCGCTGGGCTGGATCGGCGCCATGATTCTGGGCACGGTGCTCGCGATAATGCGCGTAAGCCCCATCCGTACGGTGCGGGTGGCCGCCGCCGCGTATATCCTGGTGTTTCGCAACATTCCGATCCCGGTGCAAATGGTGTTGTTCGTGTTCGGGTTCCCGCTGCTCGGTATTGTGTTTCCCCTGTTCCCTTCGGCCGTCATCGTCCTTATCGCGTATCACGCGGCGTTCGTTTGCGAGACGCTCAGGTCCGGCCTGAATACGGTGGCCGTGGGCGAACTGGAGGCGAGCCGGTCATTGGGGTTCGGCCCGTTCGGCACGATGCGCCATCTTGTCCTTCCCCAGGCTTTCGCGGCCGTAGTCCAGCCTATGGGCAACGTGCTGATCCTGCTGGTGAAGAACACCTCGGTGGCCGCGATAGTCGGCGTCGCCGAATTGACTTTCACTGCGGACAAAGTGGCGATCGAAGAGGTGCGGGCATTTGTTGTGCTCGGTGGGGCCGCCATCGCTTACGTCGTCATTTGCATCGTACTCAAACGGCTCGTGTCCCTGCTTGAACGCAGGGTCGCCTTCAGCAAATGAGCGCAACGAAATTATTCGAAGAGCCCGGGCCCCGCGCCCAGCGCCGCAATCGTGTGCTCGAGGTCGTTTCGTGGGTGGTCGTGGCCGGTGTGGCGTACGCTGTCATCCGGACGTTGGACAAGAACGGCGCATTCGACGCGGCGGCATGGCAGCCGTTTGCCCAATGGGGCGTTTGGAAGCAGTTGGGGCTTGGGCTGCTCAATAACCTAAGAGCGGCCGTCGTTGGCATGTTGTTCTCCATGCTCTTCGGGTGCTTCCTGGGCTGGGGACTGCTATCGAAGCGAAAAATAGTCCAGTATCCTTGCCGTGTGTTCACCGATGTCTTCAACGGCATTCCGGTACTGCTGTTGTTGTTCTTCACCTCGCTGGTGCTTCCGTCGTGGGGATTGCCCCTTTCCGATTTCTGGTTCTTGGTCATCGCGCTATCGCTCTATAGCACCGCTGTGGTCGGAGACCTGGTTCGAGCGGGCGTCCTGGCTTTGCCGCTCGGCGAATCCGAGGCCGCCGCGGCGCTGGGATTTTCCGGGCTTCAAAGCATGTGGCTGATTCTTCTGCCGCAGGCGCTGCGCTTGATGAGCCCCGCGCTTGTGAGCCAGATGGTGATCGTGTTCAAAGGCACCACATTGGCGTTCGTGCTTGGCGGCTACTTCGATCTGCTTCGTTCGGCAACGGTGCTGGGTGCGTACTATAGCCGTTCATTGCTGCAAGCCCAAGGCATCGCCGCGATCGCGTTCATGCTGATAAACATCGCTCTATCGCAAATAGCCTCGGCAATCGATCGAAAGGAAAAGCAGCGATACGGGGTTCAGCCCGTGGCGCTGGACGAATAGGCGGCTAACGGACGCGCCGTACGTTAGCCAGCATGTAGACCAGAAGGCCCAGCACCATGCCCCAGAAGGCGCTGCCTATGCCGAACAGCGAAAACCCCGATGCCGTGGCAATGAAGGTGACCAGCGCCGCTTCCCGCCCGGATTCGTCCGAGACCGCGCCGGTCAGGCTGTTTCCTATAGTGCCCAGCAAGGCCAGGCCGGCGATGGCGGCAATCAGTTCTTTGGGAAACGCGGCGAAGAAACTGACCACGGTCGCCCCGAAAATACCCGCCAGCAGATAGAAGCAGCCGGCCCAGACGGCGGCATGATAGCGTTTGGCCGGATCCGGGTCGACGTCGTCGCTCATGCAGATGGCCGCGGTGATGGCGGCCAGGTTGTACGAAAACCCCCCGAACGCGCCCAGCGCCAGGCCGGTCAGCCCCGTCCAGCCCACCAGGGGCGAGGCGCCGATGTCGTAGCCGTGCGCGCGCAGCACGGCCAGGCCGGGCACGTTCTGCGACGCCATGGTCACGATGAACAGGGGCAGGCCCACGCCCAGCAGGGTGGCGAATGAAAAGCTGGGCGCCGTCAGCACGGGCCGGGCCATGCTCCAGGTGACCGATTCCATATGCAGCAGATGCATCGAGCCGGCCGCGGCGATGCCCACCGCGAAGGCCAGCGCCACGGCGTAGCGCGGCGTATACATCCGGCCGAACAGGAAGACCGCGAACATCAGGCCGACCAGAAGCAATTGCGATTGCATGGCGGTGAACAGATCCATGCCGAAGCTGACCAGAATACCGGCCAGCATGGCCGAGGCAATGGGCTTGGGAATGCAGCGCATGAGCTTCTGGAACCAGCCCGTCACGCCGCAGGCGGTAATCAGCAGCGAACTGAACAGGAATACGCCTATGGCCTGGTGCATGTTCAGCCCCGAGAGACTGGTGGCCAGCAGGGCGGCGCCGGGCGTGGACCAGGCGGTGAGCACGGGGCTGCGATAGTACAGGGACAGGCCTATACAGGTTATGCCCATGCCCACGCCCAGAGCCCACAGCCAGGAATCGAGCTGGGCCGGCGTGGCGCCGGCGGCGCCGGCGGCCTGGAAGATGATGACCGCGGAACTGGTGTAGCCGATGAGCACCGTGATGAAGCCGGCGGAAACGTGGGATAACTTGAACCAGTTCGTCACATGAGGCCTTTGCGATAGCGTCCGGATCGCGCGATCCTGCGCGCGAGGGTAAGATAATATCATTGTGGCAGTCCCATTTTTCCGGCCTTATTGCGCGACATGACCCGCGATTCCTCTTGCATCGACCCTGTCTGCACCATTCGCACCTACAGCGGCGAAGCGTGCCGGCACGAACACAACCATGCCCAGATCATGATGCCTTTGCAAGGGCGCATGGACCTGGAAATCTCGGGCCGTTCCCTGTTTACGGACACCTCTTGCGGCATGGTGGTGCCGGCGGGGGCGGCGCATTGCTTCGAAGCCCAGGCCGGTACGCGCATGCTGGTCATCGACGCGCCCGAGCAGGCGGGGCTGGAGCGCCTCAGGCGCTTCGCCATTACGCCGTCGTGCCGGGCGCTGGTCGACATGGGCGACGTGGCCCGGCAGTTGTCCGTATTGTTGCAATTGCCCCTGGTTCTGGCCCGGCGCGGCATCGACCTGGGAAGGCTCGACGCCGCACTGGACGGCGCATTGCACGAAGACTGGGCCATCGCGCGCATGGCGAGCCTGTTTTTTCTTAGCCCGCAGCGCTTCCACGCACGCCTGCGGGAACTGACCGGAATGACGCCCGGCGCCTACTTGCGCAAGCGGCGGCTGGACGCCGCGGTGAAAGCAATAGCGCGCGGCGTGCCGCTGGAGCTCGCCGCGCTCGACGTCGGGTACCGCTCGGCCAGCGCCCTGGCGTTCGCCTTGAGCCGCGACCGCCAGGTCGGCGCCCGGGAACTGCGCCGCCAGGCCGGCGGCAGGACAAGAGTTTCTCGATAGTTCCGGCCAAGGGGCCATGCCATGATGACGGCATGAAACAGTCATCGATCAAGGGAATCATGCTGGTCCTGGGCGCCGCCGTTCTGTGGGGCACCACCGGAACGGCGCAGAGCTTCGCCCGGGGCGAATTGTCGCCCTATTGGGTCGGGGCCTTGCGCCTGGCCATTTCCACCGTGTTTTTCGTCGTGTATGTGCTGGCCGTATCCGGACGCCGGCGCTTATTCAGGCAGTTGGGCATGCTGCCGTGGGGGTGGGTGGTTCTTGCCGGGGTATGCATGGCGGGCTACAACCTGGCTTTTTTCGCGGGCGTCAAGGCTACGGGCGTTGCCGTGGGCACGGCGCTGGCGCTGGGCAGCGGGCCGATCTGGGCGGGCTTGCTGCAGATCGCGGCGCATGGCAAGGCGCCCAGGCGGGCCTGGTGGCTGGGCACGGTGCTGGCGGTGGGCGGCGGCGTGTGCATGGTGCTGGGCCGGGGCGGCGCGATGCATGCCGACGCCGCCGGCATCATCCTGTGCCTGGCGTCGGGGCTGGCCTACGCCGTGTATGCCCTGGTCAACAAATACCTGGTGCATCAAAGCGATCCGGCCGTCGTGACCCTGGGCGCATTCGGTTGCGGCGCGGTGATCGCGGTGCCCGCCGCGTGGGCCTGGACGGGGCCGCTGCAGATATCCGGACAAGGCTGGGCGGTGGTCGCTTTCCTGGGCGTGGCCGCGACCGGCGTGGCCTACCTGCTGTACAGCACGGGCCTGCGCAGCATTACGGCGGCCAGCAGCGTGTCGCTGGCGCTGATGGAGCCCTTGACCGCGTTCCTGCTGGCCATTGCCGTGGTGGGAGAGCGTCCGGCCATGCTGGCGTTCGCCGGCCTGGCCTGCGTGCTGGGCGGCCTGGCGATCGTCATCCGGACTGAAATACGCGGCGCCTAGCCCTGGGCGCGCAGTTCCTTGCGGATGATTTTCCCCGTGGCGGTCATGGGCAGCGACGCGACGAAGCTGATCCGGCGCGGGTATTCGTGCGCGGCGGCCTTGCGCCTGACGTGGTCCTGGATGTCGGCGACCAATTCGTCGCTGGCGGTGAAGCCTTCGTTCAGGATGATGAACGCCTTGACGACTTCGGTGCGCGCGGCGTCGGGCACGCCCACCACGGCCGCCATTTTCACGGCCGGATGACCCAGCAGGCAGTCTTCGATGGGCCCGGGCCCGATACGGTAGCCGGCGCTGGTGATGACGTCGTCGTTGCGGCCCACGAACTGCAGAAAACCCTGGTCGTCGCGTATGCCCCGGTCTCCGGTGATCAGGTACCGCCCGGCGAATTTCTCCCGGGTGGCTTCGGGGTTGCGCCAGTAGCGCAGGAACATGACCGGGTCGGGCGAGAGCACGCCGATATCGCCTTCGACGCCGTTGGGCACCGGATTGCCCGAGTCGTCGACGATGTCGACCGCGTGGCCGGGCACCGCCTTGCCCATGGTGCCTATAAGGGGGTCGAACAGGGCGGAACACGACGATACGATCATGTTGCATTCTGTTTGCCCGTAGAACTCGTTGATCGTCAGGCCAAGGTCCTTGCGGCCCCATTCGATCAGCTCCAGGCCCAGCGATTCGCCGCCGCTGGCCACCGAGACCAGTTTCAAGGGCCAGCGCGCGCCCGGGTTTTCCACGGTGCGCAGCATTTTCAGGGCGGTTGGCGGCAGGAACGTATGGGTCACGCCGTGGCGCGCCATCAGGTCGTACGCGGTGGCCGCGTCGAACTTGGCGAAGCGGCGCGCCAGCACGGGCACGCCATGGTGCCACGAAGGCAGAAGGACGTCGAGCAGGCCGCCTATCCAGGCCCAGTCGGCGGGCGTCCACATCAGTCCGGCGCGGGCCGGGAAGAAATTATGCGACATTTCCACGCCCGGCAGATGGCCCAGCAAGACCCGGTGCGCGTGCAGCGCGCCCTTGGGCTTGCCCGTCGTGCCCGAGGTATAGATGATGACGGCGGGGTCTTCGGCCAGGGTATCGACCGGGGCGTAGTCGGGCGGTTGCCTTTCCAGTTCCCGCCAGAACGACAGCCAGCCCGCTTCCGGCTGCGCCGCGTCGATGTCGAACAAGGTGGACAGGCCGGGCAGGGAATGGCGCACTTGCGCCAGTTTTTCCCGCCCCTCGCCATGGGTGATCAGGGCCGTCGCCTCGGAATTGCTTAGGCGGAATTGCAGCGCCTCGGTGCCGAACAAGGTGAAAAGCGGCACGGCGATGGCGCCTATCTTGTAGATGGCCAGGTGCGCAATGGCGGTTTCCAACGCCTGGGGCAGGAAAATACCCACGCGATCCCCCCGCTTGACGCCGCGCGCCAGCAGCGCGTGCGCGAACTGGTTGGACATCGCCTTCAGATCGTCGAAGGTATAGCGCGACTGCTCGTCGGGCGATTTTTCGCAGATCAGCGCCAGCCTGCCCGAGCCGTCGGCCCATTTGTCGCAGACATCCACGCCGATGTTGTAGCGCTCGGGAATATTCCATTCGAATTCCCGGCAAGTGAGGTTGTAGTTTTCTTTGGCCGCTAGCATGATCTGATCCTTGATTCCTCGCCTATTATGCCACTGGCATCGCCCTTGAACAGGTGACTGGCCAGGCCTTCAGGGGTCTTGCGGCAAGGCCCCGATAGCGCGCGCCCCGCATGCCATCGGCCTGCTGATCACTTCGCGCGACGCGCCACGATGAACATGCGGGGAAACTTCAACAGCCGCAGGCCGTCGGTTTGCGGCGGATAGGCGGCATCGATGCGCTGGAGGTACATCTCGATGAAAGCCGCCTGCTGGCCGGCCGGCAGGCGTTCGACGAACGGCTTCAGGCCGGTGCCGCGCACCCAGTCGACGATTGCCTGGGCCGAGGGCATCTGATGGTGGTAGATGCAGCGCCATACATCGATTCCGGCCGCCAGCGGCGCGATCATATCGTAATAATCGGTCAGCGGCTGCACCTTGACGCGCACCGAGGCGGCATCGCCGATGGCCTGGGCCCAGGAGCCGGCCGCGGCAACCTCGCGCATCGTGCTGTGCGAGGGTTCGTTGCGATTGTCCGGCATCTGGATCGCCAGCACGCCCCCTGGCGCAATGCTGGACATCAGCCGTGGAAACAGCGTGGCGTGATCGGGCACCCATTGCAGCGACGCGTTCGCATAGATCAGGTCGGGCGCCACGGCGGGGCGCCATGTCGCGATATCGCCCTGCTCGAACGTGCAGCCCGGCAGGCGGAGGCGTGCGCTTTCCAGCATGGCTTCGGATGTGTCGATGCCGGTGATGCGGGCGCTGGGGTATCGTTCGGCCAGCAGTTCGGTGGAATTGCCCGGGCCGCAGCCCAGATCGAGGACATGCGCCGGACGGTCGAGGAAAACGCGCGCCAGCAGTTCCTGGGCGGGGCGGGTGCGTTCGGCTTCGAAGCGGCTGTACAGTTCAGGGTTCCAGTCTTTCATGCGGGCTCCGGAAAATTCTGCGCGTGCCGCCGGTGGCCGGGGAAGCGGGCCAACCCTTATGCTGCGGTTTCTTGCGCAGGCATCATCGTAGCGCCGGACGGTTTGCCGTGCACGCGCTGCGTCCGCTATGGATATCCGTCCCCGGGTCCGCGCCAAGAAATCACCGGTGCGATCCCGCAACAGGAACACGTCGTTTACGCTGAAACCGCTTTTCGAATCCGGTGACGTAAGCCAGAAATCTTTGGCGGGGCATGGCGTTGGATTTACAAAGAACATCGCTATCGAAACCGAGAGCGAAGCCACGCCCATGGCCAAGCGACCGTTTTACGTTGTGTGACAGCGATGCCGACGAGGGAAACCAGCCCCCCAATGACAAGCATCGGAGTCAATCGATCACCGAGAAACAATACGCTCGACATCGCCGCGAACACCGGCATCAGCAGACCGAACGGCGCCACGCGGCTCATCGAGCAGCGGGCTATGAGCCAGAACCACAAACCAAACCCTCCGATCCCGCCGATCAACACGGTATAGACGAGCGCCAGCCAACCATATATATCTGCCATTGCAATGGATGCCAATTGGCCGCGTTCGAGTACGAACGAGGCGATCATCACCTGGGGCACCGTAAATAGTGACATCCATGCCACCAGCATCAATGAGTTGAACGGGCCGTAACGCTTGGTCAGGACATTGGCGACCGCATAGGCAAAGGCAGACGCGGCGACAAGCATGGTAGCAATGGTGTTCACGGATATGCCGCCTGAAGCCGCGACAACGCCGATGAAGGCAAGCAGTACGCCAGCTGCGGTGCGTAGCGATGGTCGTTCTCCCAGCATCGGCCATGACAGGAGAATAATGAAAGGAGTCGCAAGTTGATAAGTAACCGCCGTAACGGTTCCCGTCCCGAGCCCAAGACCGATATAGAACAAACCAAAATTCAGACCACCGAGAAATATGGATATTGCCAGGATTGGGCCTAGCTGCTTACGTGTGGGTCTGACCACGAATGGAACAAGCAGCAGCGCAATGGCCATAAATCGGAGCCCGAGAAAGAAAAGGGGCGGAAACTCTGCGACGCCAAGCTTGATGGCCACGAACTGATAGCCCCAAAGCAAGGGAACAAGCACAGCACAAACGATCTGGATCGGAGACATAGGATACATTCAAGACCATTCAGTCCATAAATAAACGCGCCAAGACAGTTTGCGTCAATTGATGTCTTAGGCCGTCAGCCGGTCCAAGAGGGTTTCAATCATTGCATGCGTCGTGACGTGAGAGGGGGAGGTCTTGCCTAACACTCGCAGACCCTCGATAAGGCAGACCAGCAAGCGCGCGGTGCTCGCAGGTTCGATGTCCTCGGCCAACTCCCCGGCTTCTTGCGCGCGCGTCAGCGAGGCAGTCAGTCGCGCCTCCAGTGCCCGGAAAAATTTGGCGATGCGATAATTTACTTCGCTATCCTGAGCGGACAGCTCCATCGTCGTCGCTACGACCAAACAGCCGCGCTTGCCGTCGACGCCTCTTGTGCGATCGACATACCCCGCGAGACAGACACGCAGACCCATTAGTGCACTCTTTTGCGAATCGAGTTCGGCATCGAGCCGAGTCAGTGCATCTTCGATATAGCGGTCGAGGGCAAGGAGAAAAAGCTCATGCTTGTCTCCAAACGCGGTATAGAGGCTACCGCGCGAAAGCTTCATCGCCTCCAGCAGGTCAGGCAGCGAGGTGCCGTGATAGCCGCGAGACCAGAAGACATCCATCGCGCGCTTGATAGCGGCGTCAATATCGAAGCTTCGGGGGCGACCACGCGGAGGTGAGAGAGCGGTGAATTGTGCCATGCATCAAATTGTAGACCAAATGGTCTTTAAATCACAACCCGATTCATGAGGGATGATCTCGCACGCCCAAATTGATTCCGCACGATCCTGAGGGGCGCAAGAAGTTTGAGCAAAGTCCGGCCAAGGCGCTGGTCGCGACGTTAACATCATGGCTCGAGCCGATCGTGCGCATGTGGCGCTTTACCAAATCCAATGGGATCACCGAAGGGTTCCACACGAAGATGGAGATGCTCTCACGCAGAGCGTACGGGTTCAGAAATTTTGAGAATTACCGCCTGAGAGTCTTG